>Ga0080003_1000016_pt1 | contig 116824 bp, 113 predicted proteins | sample JossMetagenome_FD_69206 | JGI IMG/M metagenome (GOLD analysis project Ga0080003, IMG submission 69206) | Hot spring microbial communities from Joseph's Coat, Yellowstone National Park, USA - JC2_E (SPADES assembly) (version 2) | ecosystem: Environmental > Aquatic > Thermal springs > Hot... | reverse complement strand
AGCTCGGGCTTGAGGCTATCCCAGCGGCCTCAGCGCAGGCGCCCGCCCAGCAGGGAGGGGAGCAGAAGGAGCAGAAGAAAGAGGAGAAGAAGGAGGAGGGCGGCGAGGTCGACATCGGTCAGGGCCTGGCCGGCCTCTTCGGCATGTAAGCCCGACAAGCCCGATATGAAGTTATTGGCTCATAGTACTTTTGACAGCGCACTTATAGTAGCAGTTTAGCCTTGGCTCATCTGATGTTACTCTTGATTAAAATCACTGGAAGCCTTAGAAGGCCCATCAATGATAGTATCTGCTATAGTTTACAGGCCGTTTGTCCCTACGCCCTCGCTTCAATCACCTGCTTATTCTTGATCGAGCGCGGGGACCCCCACCTCGCCCACAGGGCCCTTGGGATCCCTGTGGGCTCATGGGCGGCCGCCAGGCCCAGCGGCGCGGGGCCCCTATCTAAGGCCCCAGTTCCCCCTCGCCCCTGGGGCATCTCCCCCATCAGGCGAGGGCGTTACCCGCTTAGCCTGTTACGGAGGGGTAATACTGTAAAGGATTTTCTATTAACGTGAAAAAGGGCTCAGCTCAGATCTTAGCCCCCATCAATGCCTCAAGTTGATAGCTGAGAGAGTATCAAAAGGCGCAACTAACCTATGAGGACCACCTCGAGGTCTAACCTTTTGCGGCTAAGCGAGGTGCGGCTTTAAAAATCAAGGCATAACGCCACAGCACAGGGGCATAAGTTGTCCTTTAACCATCTTTTTAAACCGTTTCAAACCTTCACTTTGTAGCGCAAGGAAGGTGACGCGAATGCCGCTTCAGGCGAGCCCAGACGAGTACAGGTTGCGGTTCTTCAAAGAGAACAGCTACCAGAGGAAGCGCTGCTCGGTTGGTGGCGACTTCTTCTGGACGCTTAACAGCAGCTTTGACACATGCCAGGACGTCCCGGACACTGACTACTGGTTTGATAAGATACCGTCGGTCCCAGGCCTAACCGTGAGCGAGGCCAGGAGGAAGTTTATTAACTTCTTTGCAAGGCATGGCCACACGCCAGTTCCTCCCAGGCCTGTTGTTGCTAGGTGGCGCGAGGACCTTTACCTCACTATAGCTAGCATAGTTGACTTCCAGCCTCACGTGACGAGCGGACTCGTCCCTCCGCCAGCTAACCCGCTAGTAATAAGCCAGCCATGCATAAGGCTTGAGGACATAGATAACGTCGGACTGACCATAGGAAGGCACCTAACGACCTTTGAGATGGCAGCTCACCACGCATTCAACTACCCCGACAAGTGGGTCTACTGGAAGGACGAGACCGTCAGGTATGCGTATGAGTTCTTCACAAAGGAGCTCGGCATACCAGGCGACCTCATAGTATTTAAGGAGTCGTGGTGGGAAGGAGGAGGCAACGCGGGCCCCTCATTTGAGGTAACTGTTGGGGGCCTCGAGCTGGCAACACTTGTGTTCATGCAGTATAGAGTTGAGAACGACAATTACGTGGAGCTCCCGCTGAAGATAGTTGATACAGGCTACGGCGTTGAACGCATGGCCTGGTTTACCCAGAAGACTCCAACAGCATTTCATGCAATCTACGGCCAGCTTCTTGACAAGGTCAGGTCTGAGCTGGGCCTGCCGAGGCCTCCAGACGAGTACCTCTGGGCGGCCTTCAGGGCTGCAGCCAAGTTCAACCCAGATGTCGAAGGGAGCCTTGACAACTTCTACAGCCAGGTGGCCAGGATAACGGGCGCCGACATTGGCAACGTAAGGGGCGTGCTCGAGCGTGAGGCGAGGCTCTACAGCGTCATAGATCACGCTAAGACCATTGCAATGATGCTCGGAGATGGTGTAGTTCCCAGCAACTCCGGCGAGGGCTACCTGGCCAGGCTGGTCATAAGGAGGGCCCTCAGACAGCTCAGGCAGCTTAACGAGAGCTACAGCCTTACCAACATAGTTAACATGCAGGTTGACATGTGGGCCTCTGACTTCCCACAGCTAAAGGAGAGCAGGAACTACATAGTTGAAGCCGTGACCCTTGAGGAGGAAAAGTACAGAGATCTCCTCAGGAGAGGGGAGAAGCTCATTGTAAAAGAGCTCTCCCAGGGGGCTGACACCGAGACCCTGATAAGGCTTTACGACAGCTACGGGGTCCCGCCTGAGCTGATCGCCGAGGCAGCGGCCAAGAGGGGCCTTGCGGTCAGCGTGCCGCGCAACTTCTACTCCCTTGTAGCCGCTAGGCACAGGGCACCAGCGAAGGTGCGCTCCGTGGAGGAGAAGGCCTCGCTGCCAGAGGACGTCGTGGAGTGGGCCCGTAAGTTTAGGCCGACGGTCCTGCTCTTCCACTCCGACCCCTACGCCAGGGCTTTCACAGCCAGGCTCCTCGGAGTCAGAGGGCCTTACTTCGTGCTTGACGCAACCCTCTTCTACGCAACTGGAGGAGGCCAGCTTCATGACATTGGAACCGTTGAGATCTGTGGGGAGAGCTACAAGGTAGTTGACGTGCAGAAGGTTGGCAACGTCATAGTGCATAAGGCCGACAGGGACGTCTCTGCCACAGAGTGTGGCGATGCTAAAGGCGAGATAGACTGGGTGCGCAGGTTCAGGCTGATGAGGCACCACACAGCTACCCACATAATACTAGGCGCCGCCAGAAGAGTGCTGGGCAGCCACGTATGGCAGGCCGGCGCTGAAAAGACCCCAGAGAAGGGCAGGCTTGACATAACTCACCACAAGCCCCTCACGAGAGATGAAATTAGGAAGATAGAGGAGCTCGCCAACAGGGTCGTAGATGAGCGTAGACCCATAACCCAGACCTACATGGACCGCAATGAGGCTGAAGCCAAGTACGGCTTCGTGCTCTATGAGGGCGGCGTCCCAATGGAGCCTAAGATCAGGGTCGTCGATATACAGGACTGGGACGTAGAGGCGTGTTTCGGAACTCATGTAGTCAACACAAGCGACGTGGGGGGAATCAAGATAGTTAATGTTGAGAAGATACAGGACGGCGTAGTTAGGCTTGAGTATGTGGCTGGAACGAGGGTACCTGAGGAGATGAGCTCGCTTGAGGACAGGCTCTCAAAGATATCTGAAGAAATAGGCTCAGGGGGCAGCGATGAGCTAAGCAAGGTGAAGGAGCTAAAGGAGGAGCTCCAGAGGCTTGAGGATACCGTTAAGGCTTACCGCAGCATCTGGCTAAGCTTGGCCAAGAACATCTTAACCTCCAGCTCGGTTGGTGGCGTTCACGTGGCCGTTATAGAGTACCCAGAGCCTGACGTCAAGTCCGCCAGGGAGGCACTTAAGGAACTGACGCAGGAGTTCACGAACTCCATAGTTACAATCGCCGTGAAGCAGGACAAGGGCTACACCTACGAGCTCGGCATAGGAAGGGAGGCCGCAAAGCTAGTAGACGCCAAGGACTTAATAGCTGCCGTGGGGTCGCAGCTCAACGTTAGTGGGGGCGGAAGGGGCACCTACGGGAGCTTCTACTCTTCTGAGAGCCCAGGAAAGATTGACGAAGCCATGAGGAAGATAATTAACGACATCAGATCTAAGACATCTAAACAACCTTAAAAGACCTCTTGATTGAAATTAAAAAGAGTTCAGTGCTTGGAGCTCATGAGGGGCTGTTAAGCTCCTTATTAAGCCTGTCATAGAACCTCTTCCACCAGTCCATCATTTTCTGCTCGTTATACATGGCGTCCTCCCACGCGTGAACTCCTGTCTCCGCTGCCAGCGAGGCTATGATATCCATGACCTTCTTCGACTCCCAGGGCTCTGGCGCGGCCCCTGACTTCACCTGGTACTCAGCTATCCTTCTATACGTAGAAAGTCCGTGCTTATAGAGATCTACGTTAACACCTACTATGTCCCTATAAAGCCCTCCGAGAATCTCCTCAGCCCAACCCCTGTGGAACCTGCAGAAGCCAGCGTTGGCTACCAGGAGCTCCATAACAGCACGCCTGAGCGCTGCCACGCTGTAGTCCTCAGGGTCCCTGAACGCTGGGGAGTAATCAGTCCAGTACTTCCCAAGCACATAGAGCGGTGCAAGGACTCCAGGGGACCAGTAGAAGTTGGGCGTGAAGTAGCCGTCCTTGCCAAACGCGGCATAAACGAGAAGATCCTCGAACTTCCTCCCAGACCGGGCGACGCGGTCACTGTAAATTTTGTCAAGCTCCTTGGCCGCCGCCCTCAGACCCATAGACCCTACAATCTTCAGCACCTTTGGAGGGTTGTCGCTGACTAAGTTTAGCAGAAGCTGTCTAGCGAGCTCAGCGTTAACTGCACTAGCCTCCGGACCCTGAAGCTTTGGATCCATTATAGGTCTTCCGCTAAGCCCGACGTCCTCCGGCTCGAGGAGGCCCTTGTCTATGAGGTCAAATATCCATCCAATGAAGTGACCTGCCTCTATAGCGTCGAGGCCCAGCTCGTCAACCAGCTCGACCAGCTCTGCGCTCTTCTTAATATCAAATATACCACTGTCCGGGCCAACTCCATGAGCAGGCTCATAGTCCACCTTAACACCTCTGAATATCTTCTTGCAGACCACGGGGCACGGCTCGCCGCAGTTCTTTGAGGCGGCAGTAAGCTTTCCTCCGTCAAATACCTCGTCCTGGAAGGGACGCCAGAAGTTATCCATAATCTTGCCATGAAGCTCGAGCCTAAGGCCGCGGCTCAGATAGACACTGTTATAGTTGAGCATGGGAACCAGGTCCTTATAGTGCGGGTAGTTCTCGCCGAACGTCCCGCCGGTCTTGGTGGCTGGGTCAAACCTGTACTTGGTGGTCTTGTCGAGCAGCGCCTGTGAGAAGGGCTTCTTGTAGGCCTCCTGCGTGAGCTTGTTGAGAGCTTGTATGTTCGAGAGGTTTGGATTTGGTCTCTTGTAGGTCCCCCCGAAGGCTATTGCAACGACGTTGTGAGCCTGAGCCATGACAGTACCTCCGCCTCCCCTTGAAGCTGAGTCTGAGACCTCGGTTATGTTGCCTTTGTCATCAAGTACATAGCTGAAGATGCCAGCGAAGAGCGTCTTGAAGGCCCCAGGTCCTACTACGGCCACACGCCCATGGTTCTTAACTAGGGTCTCCCTGTTAGCATCTACTACGAACTTAGTCAGGGCCTTGCTTCCGGCGAGCCCGCCGTACCCTGCATATATCTTGTTCAGCTCCTCCGCTGATACCTCTGAGAAGCTGATAGATTGGTTCCCATTAGGGTCGCCTATTACTGAAACGATTAAGGGGCTCTCGCTCTTACCTGTTATTATAATAGCGTCAAGGCCTGTCCTGAAGAATGAGTAGGCGGCCCCTCCCATCTCGCTTACGTGAAGGCCTTTGCTCACAGGACTCTTGAAAACAGCGACTATCCTGTGACTACCCACTACAGCCCCGCCAGCGAAAGGTCCAATTCCAAGGACCAGCGGATTCGTTGGATCTAGCGGGTCCGCCTTGTAGCTCTCCATGTTAATGTGCGTCTGAACCCCAAGGTCTACCGCCCCCAGCAGCTCGGGGTCATTAACTTTCTCAATATTGTAGGAGTGACGCGTTGCGTCTATGTGAAGCACCTTGAATTCCATGAAGCCCCTCCTCCGCCTCTCAACGATTTCTTAACCTTTTTTAAGAGACTTAAATAGTTACAGCGCATTAAAGCCCTATTATTGCACGTCACTGCAAGAGAACCTTTGACTGCATGAAACTAAGCAATAACTTTGCACAACCGCCGTTCTGAAACCTTTTAAAAGGTTATTGCTGCCGGAAAAGGAGGTGCTGAGCGTGCCCCAGGAGAAGACCATAAGTATCCAGATAGAGGGAGGTAGTGCTAAGCCTGGCCCGCCCCTTGGCCCAACGCTCTCGTCATTAGGCCTTAATGTGAAGCAGGTGATAGATGAAATTAATGAGAAGACCAAGGACTTCAAGGGCATGACTGTGCCAGTAAAGATCACAGTTGACATGAGTACGAAGAGCTACAGGATAGAGGTGGGAATACCAACAGTCACTGCCCTCCTGCTTAAGGAGGCAGGAGCTGAAGCGCCCAGTGGCGACCCTGCTCACAAGAAGATAGGCGACGTAAGCCTTGAGTCGATAGTTAAGGTGGCAATAATGATAAAGCCGAAGATCACTGCCAAGACCTTAAAGTCAGCAGTTAAAAGCGTCCTAGGCACCGCCAAGAGCATAGGCCTTACAGTAGATGGCAAGGATCCAAAGGACCTAATAAAGGACGTGGACTCAGGAGCCTTTGACGATCTGCTGAACAAGCATGAAAAGGAGTGGGAGTCCAAATAAAAGGCGCAAGCTTAATACAGGTTAAAATGGGCTGGGAGCTATTGCCAAGATGCACAGGCTTACCTTGAAGTTTCTGGTTGCAGACTTTATAGTATCAGCGTTGTTAACTCTTGCAGCCTTCATATACATCGCGGCCGGCTACATCAGAGACTCTATAGTGGCTGCCACATGGCTATCACTCATCCTCTTTGCCCTGTGGCTAGTTAGGAACGAGGTAAAGGTATCGAACGTTGAGAGGCTACTCGGCGAGATGACTAAATGCGACAGCTTCAAATACGACTTCATAAGGGATGCTCTACTTTGCCAACCCTACGACGCCGCACTTGATGGCCTAGAACTGTGTGTGTCCTTCCAGGACAGGAGGCTTTACATGATAAGACGCCCATCGCTGGTTACTGCAACGGATGACCCAAGGGATTTCGTCTGCGTCAAGTACGAAGGAGGTGTTGTCAAAAAGCTTGAATATGACGTTGAGCTCTTTGAAGGTCCAGGAACCTATCTCGAGGCCTCCACCGGCAACGCAATGCGTGGGGAATTGAAGGTTTACTCCGTAGAGCTCAAAGGTCTGAGTCCAAGTAACGTATCACAAGGCCTGACCAAGCTTATGAATGCCTCGAAAGCCAACGCTGCCTCTTAAATGCCTGAGGTCTTACGCGGCAGGGAGTCTAAGGGGACTTGAAGTGCTTACCCCGTGACGCACCTATTAATTATCTTTAATTATCTCTGTGCGCCACGGGCGCCCTCCTGATGAATCACCCGCGTCGCCCTCAGGCCATTGGAGCTGGTCGAAGGAAATGCCGCTACCCCCATCCGCGGCCCCTACCTCAGCCCTCGTGGGCGGCGCCCGTCACTAGTCGGAGGTTCATCAGAAGAAAGCACTTGAGCGGAGCATATAAACGCAGCAGACCCCTCAGCGTTGCCCGAGAATTGTTAAAAGCTATTAGCAGCTACTTAGAGACATTACAGCCTCGCCTTCCAGGGTGGGGAGGAGGCTGGAGGACGCACGACTCCTTGCATTCTCAAAGGAAGCTGACCACTAGGCCCACTACTTCAAGCAGGCCAAATGCCATAGCTAGGTTAGCAGTCATAACGTCTATGCCAAGCCACGAGCTGTCGTGTTTTAGTTTCTCGTTTATCTTAAAGGCCAGCGGCACCGAGAGCAGCGAGGCTAAGGAATATAGCGATAGGAAGCTGGTCGCGGCCAACGCTGCCTGTATTATATAAGCCGAGGCTAGGAATAGGAACTGACCTCCTCCCCGCCCTAAAGGGCGGATGGTTCCCCCCATCTGTTCGGGTTTACATCTGTCACCTGGGGGGCAGTCGGGGTGGCCAGAGATCCCCCCATCTTGCCAAGCGCCCTCCCCTCAATGTTCAGCACGGCTATGGTGTCCCTGTCAGCCTCAAGGCCGCACCTTGGGCACCTGAGCCTGCGGTGGCCGACCTCCACTAGCTCAGCGCCGCACCTCGGACACGTTGAGGACGCGTCGGCAGGGTCAACGACGAACAGCGGCACGCCGCCCTTTTCGGCCTGCCAGTCAATCCAGAACGCCAGCCTCCTGTAGCCGAGCGCTATCAGGGCAGTCCTGTGGTCCTTTGGGAGCCTCCTTAGGCTCTCCACCAGCCCCGTGAGGTCCTCCCTGGCGACTGCCAGCTGGCCCTGCTTAGCCAGTGACATAATTATATGAGCCGTCTTCCTGGCCCAGTCCTCTATGATGTCCCTTGCCTTCCTGCGGAAGTACCTCACCCTCCTCCTTACCCCGCCCCTCCTGCGCCAGGCGCTGTATTTGGGGGAGGAGTACTTCCTCTGAAGCCTCTCGGCCAGCCTCCTGTAGCGCAGGGCCCTCTCAACGGGCGTCTCAACCCTTATTTCAACGCGTGAGTTGCCCACGACTATCTGTCTCTCATTTACATCAATAGCCAGCACGCCCTTGGGGGCGTACTTGGCTGGCCTCGGCGCCCGCTTGGTCACATAAAGGTCAAACCTGCCGTCCCTGAACACAAGCCTGGCCTCCCTGCTCGGGAAGTCGTCATACCTCCTGTCGTAGCCTATGATTCTGAGCCTGTAACCCCCAGCCAGCTCCACGTAGTTGCCTTTGACCCTGTAGCCCAGTTCGTGCGTCAGCCACATCCTAAGGCTCTTCACTGTGGGCTTATTACCCTTCCTCGGGTTCCTGAGCCAGGACTTGGCTATGGCTATGGCCTCCCTGTAGCAGTCATGGGCAATAACAGATGGCAGGCCGTACCTCTCCCTTAGGTCACTGTACAGGAGCCTGTGGGCTTTGCTAAGGCTTAGCGCTCTGCTCGCTATTATTGCCCTTACCGAGTAGTTGAGGGCGTCCCTGTACCTCCTCATGAGGTCCAGCACTGCCTGCTGGTTCTCGGGCTCGGGGCTAACCCTCATTTTAACCGTCAGGGTTAGCTCCCCTTCATCGCCTGCAGACATTTACTCCACCCTGTTCTTTTGGATGTCAACCTTCCTCAGGCAGTTAGGGCAGGTGACATAACGAGTTTTCTTGCCCTTATAGTCCCAGACGTAGCCGCAGTACGGGCACCGCAGCTTTACCACCACCTCCACCACTACTAACAGGGAGAACAAGACCTTATAGGCTTTTCTACTCCATCCCCGCCTTAAAAGGCGAGGCTTTCACTTGTAAAAGTAGCCTATAGCTATGCCGATTAAGCCTAAGAGTATCGCAAGCGGCCTTCCGAGCACCGCCACTATGACACCTAGAGGTATTGACGCCAGGAACATGGCTAGTGAGACTTTGCGGGCCCCGCTGGGGCCTATGTCCTTGTCATAGGCCATATGATATCTCATTGATGACACGGAGGGGTCGTCAATGCCGTGATAGAAGTCGTAGACGTCGTTAATGACGTTCGTTGCTGAGTGTATGAGGAGTTCACCAAGAGCAGCGACCGCTAGGACAACTAAAGCTAAACTCCTTACCCTGCCACTAAATGCCACAAAGCCTATGACGAGGGTTATGACATAAAATGGTAGCGCCCAAGGCCTGACTCCAACGAGCAACCTCTTGAGGCGGTTCACGTTCTGCACCACCAATAAGTGGTTTGACAGGCCTTAAACTTTTTGAGCGCCCTATACTAGAAGCTGCTTTACCTGCTGTACAGGAGATTTAAAGCTGCCACCCAAAAACCGCTTAGGGATACGGATGACTCTAATCATTACAAATACCCTTGGCAAGAGGGAGGAGGTCTTCAGGCCCTGGTCCCCACCTATCGTAACCATGTACGTCTGCGGGCCCACCGTTTACGACTACGTTCACATAGGACATGCAAAAACATTCGTAGCATTTGACGGAATAAAGAGGTACCTCTCGCTAATCGGCTACTCTGTTTACCACGTTCAGAACATAACGGATATCGACGACAAAATAATAAAGAGAGCCGCAGAGCAGGGGGTCAGCTGGAATGAAGTGGCAGACACCTACGCCAAGGACTACCTTGACAACATGACCGCGCTTAAGGTTAAGGTTGATATGCACCCGAGGGTCACGTCTCACATAAATGAGATAATAGAGTTCGTTAAAGGACTCATAGATAAAGGCTTTGCCTATGTGGCTCCCAGCGGTAGCGTTTACTTCGATGTAGACAAGTATCCAGACTACGGTAGGCTCAGTGGCAACTTCAACAAGGCGCTCTGGGACCAGGGGGAGGGCGTGGTCTCCGAGAAGCGCCACCCGTATGATTTCGCTCTGTGGAAGGCCGCCAAGCCAGGGGAACCCTGGTGGGACAGCCCTTGGGGCAGGGGCAGGCCGGGCTGGCACATTGAGTGCAGCGTGATGAGCAGCAGGTATCTTGGCAACAAGATAGACATACACGGCGGCGGCTCAGATCTCATATTCCCCCACCATGAGAATGAGAGGGCCCAGAGCGAGTCGCTCTTTGGCGACCAGTGGGTTAAGTACTGGCTTCACACCGGCATGCTTACAATCAGAGGCGAGAAGATGAGCAAGAGCCTGGGCAACATAGTGAGCCTCAAGGACGCCCTCAAGGAATGGGGTCCCATGACGATAAGGATGTGGGTCCTGACGGCGCACTACAGGGGCAGCCTGGAGTACTCTGAGCAGAGCCTGGGCCAGGCTAAGAGGCTTGTGGAGAGGCTTCGCGACGTGGCGTCCGATGTAGTCAAAAGAGCCATGAAGGAGGAGTACACGAGCTACTTAAAGCAGTCTGACCTAGAGGAGCTCTTCAGGCTGAGGTCCATCTACGCTAGCTGGCACTCAGCAATGCAGAGGGACTTTAACATGGGAGAGGCGTCAAGTAGCGTCTGGGCCTTAACGTCAGAGTACTACAGGTACGTCTCCTCCTCCGAGTCCGTGGCTCTCCTAAGTTATGTTTATAAGATGCTCATAGACTTTAACAGAGTCTACGCTGTCATAGATGATATACTTGAGGGCGCCCCGATGTCGACGGTGCCGTCAATAGAGGACCAACTGGTTGACCTACTGGTTGAGGTCAGGTCACAGCTGCGCAGGAACAAAATGTATGACCTTGCTGACTACATAAGGTCAAGGCTGGCTTCCTTAGGCATTACGCTTAATGACAAGGGCAGTGAGACTACGTGGAAGAGGGCCCAGCAGGCTTCTTGATGTGCACGTTAGCCCATACCTTAGACTGATACGTTTTAAGTCCTGAGAAACTTTGTAGTCTTTGATGGGGGATCTCTTAAGCTAGAAAGTTGCACAGGTTTCTGTGAGCCCCTCGCGGTTTAAAGCAATATGTGCTGACTTCCGCAAAGTAGCTGGTTACTACGGCAACCATAGAACTCAAATTCACACAAAGACGAGGTTCAAGGAGGCAGGAAGCCTCGCCCTCTAAGGCGGGGGATGTCAGTCGGCACCTATCTTAGCCTTATATTCGGAGTAAAGGGCTTTGACACTACTGACCCAGACATCAAGACCCTCAGGCGACGTCGGATAAGCGTCATATAACTGTTGCACCCTCTTCATGTATGTGGCCACGGTGGCAAGCTTAGGCAACAGCGAGGGTCTGCCGAGCATACGCAACACCACTGAGACCTTGTCAAGGAGGCCTAGGTTCGCCTTAAGCTCCCCTGAGACGCTGGTCTCATAGACTTGGTCGGCGTTCATGATGCCGTGCTTTAGCCCGTACTCTATGTCATCATTGCTTAGCCTCTGAAGGAATATTCTAAATATGTCCAATGACGCCTGCCTTTTCCCTATGGACTTTATGTAATTTATGTTAAGGTCCCAGAGGGCCTTGGCTGAGAAGTCATTAGCGCTAAAAGCATTAATTATAGTCCTATAGGCGTGGAACGCCGCCACAAAGGCATATCCCATGCCTCCTCCATGAACCGGGTTCACGTTGTAACCGTTGTCGCCTATGCCTATGAAGTTGTCCCAGACAAGCGTGTTAGCCTGGCGCCTAGTAGGCACCTTGGAGCCCGCGGCATTTATGACCTTAGTGTAGTTTCTAACCTCGTCGAAGGTTTCAAGCCTCTGCTTGAATATCACATTAGGGGCCGGGTAGCCCATGCCGCCCTGAACTCCTAGGCCTATGTTAGCTGAGCTCCTGCCCTCTGGGAAGTACCACCAGTAACCCCCCGGCGATACCTCTTGATTCACATAAATCCTAAGGTACGTGGGCTCATCGATGTCATAGTTAAGCTCCCTAATCTCCCTATAGGCTATGTTAGAGTCCTTAGGGTCAAGGGGCTCGTTGGCAGGCCACGACTGAGGCAGCTGCCTCCTCAGCAGGCCGCTGTTGCCCGTAGCGTCAACTATGATCTTTCCCCTGAAGAGCAGATCATCACCGGCCTCATTCTTAGCTCTGACCCCTACAAGCTTTCCTGACTCAAGCTTAGGCGATAGGACTCTTGTCTTAAGGTAAACGTCGATCCCTGCCTTAGCGCTCTCGTTTATTAGAAAAAGACCGTACTTGTTCCTGTCTATCATGAACCCCTCTCCGTTGACTCTTAACTTCACACCACCGTACGGGCTGATAATATCTATGCCTTCTATTTTCTGCTTCAGAGCGTCGCTAGAGGGGTAGGGCAGGCCTGTCTCGTCAAAGTGATGCTTGCCTATTGCATCGCCGCACGGCTTGCCCCACACGCCTTCAGTGCCGTTCATCTCGACACCTGCAACCTTCAGGCCGGACTTCCTCAAAAAGTAGGCAAGCGACGCGCCAGCAGGACCTAGACCCACTATAACCACGTCATAATTAAACTCCTTCGTCAATGTATGTCTCCTGAGGGCTATGTTTGAGTGGAGTTTAAAAGCGGTATTCTTGACAAAATGGAAAGCAAGCTTCGCCCTTCGGGGCGTGGAGGAGGTCAGTTGCCAACTGAAGCTGCTACTTTAAAACAACAGCATATTTAAACAAATATAATAATAGTAGTAATCCCTAACTACCACTAACTACCTTGGCTTACTCTACCTTTATATTGACAGTTCCCTTACTCCCCTGAAGCTTCTTGAACTTGATCTCAAGCACGCCATTCTTGTATGTGGCTTTCGCTGAGCCCGGATCCACGGGCGCTGGTAACTCGACCTCCTTAGAGTACTTTCTCTTCTCTCCCTCAGCCTTTATGCTAACGCCGTTCTCCGTTGCAGAAACCTTTATCTGATCCTTGTCAACGCCTGGCAGGTCAGCTATGACCCAGACCTCATCGCCGCGCTCCATAACATCGACCATAGGCTCCGTCTCTTCGCTTATAATAACCTTGTTCTTGCCTTCCTTCTTTATGTTGCCAAACTGCTCTATGTGAGGTACGCCGTCAGGTCCTATTGTGACCCTGACCCCGTAGAAGTAAGGTCCCTCCTGCGCTGGGGCGCTCTTAAGCATGTTCTCGAACTCCTCCTCCATGCTTTCGAACTCCTCCTCAAACCTCCTCATGAGCTCGTCTATTTCATCAAATATATCAAAGCTCCTCTTCTTTTTGTCGCGGCTGCTCACCGCTAAGCACCGTGATCAAAGTATAGAGCCAGAGATTAATAGCGTAACCTTAAATAGGAACACCTTAGAGCGCTGTTGCCTGTAATGGTAAAGGGTGCGGTGACTCCCGAATCTGCGTTAAACTGTAATACATCTTAAATGACGCATTAACTGAGGGGCATGCTCGTGCCATTTGAGGGGTGGCTGCTCAAAGACTGGGATCGTAATGTTGTGTGGCTTGTGAAGGGCTATGAACATCCAACAGAAGGCTATGTTGCGATACCTTACCGCAAGGTTTACTCGGGAGAGCCATGGAACCTGAGGGGTCTAACTAGATACTTAGAGTGCGTTGGCAGGGAGGTCCAGGTGGTGCCGAGAAGCCCTGAAATTAGCGTTGTGGACCCCTCGGAGGCCCTTAAGCAGGCCACTATCCCGGCCCCGCTAAGGGAGCTCCTGGAGCAGTTAGACCCGGAGTGGGCAGGCCTGACCGGCAGCAGGGCACTTGGAGCGGCTAAGCCTTCAAGTGACTTTGACATACTTGTGTACTCGTCGAGGCCCTCCGAACTCTACAAGGTGCTCGAAGACCTTGTCGCTGAGTCCAAGATAAAGGAGTGTGAGGCCAACATAAGGTACTCAAAGGTAGGTGACACATGGTCGTCGCAGGAGTTCAGGCTTCTTCACAGCTTCAAACTGCTGGACTCGTGCTACATGGGGGTGCCCTACACGCTAAGGATGCTGAGGTACGCAGAGGAGCGCGAGTGCAAAAGCTCCTACAGAAGCCTGGGGTGGTCTGAGGGCCTCATAAGGCTTGCTGAGAGCGGTGAAAAATTCCTGGTGCCAGCCACATACACAACTACCATTGTAGGGGTTAACGCCCCTGTCACATTGGTTACCTGGAGAACCAGGTACCAGGAGTTGCCGCCTGGCCTCTACCTAGCCAGAGGCCTTTTACAGGCCTCAGGCTCTGACCTCTACCTGGTGCCAGACATTCGAGGCTACGTTAAGCCGCTGGAGGTATGGGCACGGCAGCGTAGTCATGACTAGGGACCTACTCCTAGGGGTAGAGATAGGCCTGCCCTCGCCCTACGGGTTTATTCCAATAATACCGAAGTACGTTCCTTGTAGAGAGGGTCAATGGTCAAGACCTGGGGCTAGGTACTGCAGGGTGATAGAGAGCTATGGCCCAAGAGGCGTCGCTAGGGCCATTAGCAGGTCTGAGCTCAGGCTAACCTATGATCCCTTCTACTTGGCCTCTATGCCGTACATTAGGCTAAGCGACGTGGCGACCTACGTAAGTCCAAGGGATGCCTTAGAAAAGGCCTTAAGTGGCGCGTCGCCCCTTTACGAGGACCTCGTAAAGTCCTTGAACCTCATTGCAAGAGCCGTTGGCTCCTCGGAGTTCCTAGGCCTGACGGGCTCGTTAGCCATGGGTATAGAGCAGGCGTTCTCCGACATTGACATTGTCGTATATGGCTCCCAGGGGGCTCAGGCGGCCTTTGAGCTCTACGTAACAAGTTCTAGACAGGTTGAGCAACAAGAGTCAATGGGCGGGGTTTATATAAAAGGCTTTGCGGCATTAAACTGGAGGAGGGGTCTCATAGGAGACGTTGAGGTCCCCGTGAGCTGGGTCGGCGTCCCTGAGTATGGCGTTGCTACCTTCTGTAAGCCGCTTAATGACTACCTTCACATAAAGCCGCCCTTGCTTAACTACAAGGGAACCCTGAGCATACCCCCAGGCCAGGAGGGGGCCCTGCTTTATCCTCCTTGTGTGACCACCGAGGAGGGAGTCACCGTAGTGTCATTTGAGTATAACTTAGGCGGTTACCTATATGGGGGCGGGGAGGTCGAGGTCGAGGGGGTAGCCTCATCAGACAGCAAGGTGGTTTACGTCGGAACGAGGGAGCGGCCGGGCGGGCTAACCCTCAGGGCTAAGTTTAAATCTTAAGGCCTGACTGAAGATTGGTTTAAAGCCGTGTGCTTAACCCTGGAGGCTGAAAAAGTGAGTGGCCATGAGCAAGTACATAGTGATGTCAGCATGGCCTTACTCTAACTTCATACCTCACCTTGGCACTGTGCTGCACCTTCTGAGCGCTGACGTGTATGCTAGGTACCTGAGGCTAATGGGGCATAACGTGATCTTCGTAACGGGCAGTGACGAGCATGGTACGCCTATAGAGCTTGAGGCCAGGAAGAGGGGCATAATGCCGAAGGAGCTGACGGACCAGGTGCACTCCTATGACGTTGAGCTCTTTAAGGCTTTTGGCTTCGCGTTCAGCCTCTACTCAAGGACTGAGAGTCCGATCCATAAGGAATTTGTCAGGTCGTTCTTCCTTGGACTGCAGAAAAGGGGCTACATCTTTCAGCAGGAAGAGGAGATGCCCTACTGCCCTAACGATAAGATCTTCCTGCCTGATAGGTTTATCGAGGGCACGTGCCCCTACTGCGGCTATGAGCACGCTAGGGGGGACCAGTGCGATAACTGCGGCAGGCTGCTAACCCCCAAGGACCTAATAAACCCCAGGTGCGCCATATGTGGTGCTAAGCCGATATGGGTTAAAACCGTGAACTTTTACATAGACCTCAGCAAGGTTCAGGGCAATCTGCTGGACTGGCTTCAGCACAGCGAGCTACAGGACAACGTGAAGAACTACAGCGTTGAGTGGGTTAAGCAGGGCCTTAAGCCTAGGGCGCTCACCAGGGACATAGAATGGGGTATAGATGCTCCCTTTGAGGGGAGCGCCGGCAAGACTATCTACGTGTGGTTTGACGCGCTCCTAGGCTACATAAGCGCCACGAAGGAGTACCTGGTGTCAAAGGGCCTTGGGGAGGAGGCGTGGAAGGAGTGGTGGTTCGACCCTTCAACAAGGACTGTTTACTTCATCGGCAAGGATAATATACCGTTCCACGCGATAATATTGCCCTCTCTTCTAATGGCTTCGGGGGAGCCCTATGTCCTGCCGTGGCGCATCAGCGCCACTGACTACCTGCTCTACGAGGGCAAGCACTTTAGCAAGAGCAGAAGGGTTGGCGTCTGGATAGATGAGGCCCTTGAGATAGCGCCTGCCGACTACTGGCGGTGGGTCTTAATCAGGATGAGGCCTGAGAGCGGCGATGTGAGCTTCCAATGGAAGGAGTTTTACAGGATTGTCAACAGCGAGCTTAATGATGACATAGGTAACCTGGCCTACAGAGTGCTCAGCTTCATTAGGAGTAGGTTCAACGGCACCATTCCAGGCGCCACTAAGTTGAATGACAGAGACGAGGAAGTTCTCAAGGAGGTCTGGTCACTGATAGATGAGTTTAATGCCGCTATGAATGACATAGAGCTGAAGAGGGCGAGTGAGCTCCTGCTAAATATTGCAAGGCTTGGCAACCGCTACCTCAACGAGTCAGCGCCGTGGGATTACATAAAGACAGACAAGGAGAGGGCAGGCTCGATACTAAACGTCGCGGCAACAATAGTCAAGGTTGTATCTCAGCTAATGGCTCCATTCATGCCACAAGTTGCCGAGGACCTCTGGCATCAGCTGGGGTACACCAACAGCGTCCACGAAGCCCTCTGGCCTGAGACCCTGAAGAAGCCTATAGATGAGGGCACCAAGATAGGTACCATACGTCCGCTCTTCAGGAAGTTGCCTGATGATTTCCTGTCGCACGTTGATGAGATGGTTGAGGAGGCCAGGAGAAAGGCAAACTCTAAGAGGCCGCCGCTACTCAAGGACTACGGAGTGAGCAGCTAAAGGAACTCTTTACGGACAAACGCAGCGTCGTTTAAAAGCTTTGGTTGGCCTTTGTCCTAAGGCCACGGGATGAGGACGTGGGCAGCCAGCGACCCATAGGGATGAGATGCTCAGACTCACTCTGACCGTGGTTGTTAACCCTATGTCCTTGCTACTTGTCATGAAACTTTTCTAGTCTAGGCGGTTTCTGCCGTGAATTTCGCAAAGCCTATATAATCAATGCAAGGTCTTTCCTGCTTGCTGACATGAAAGCCTATGTCATTATTAGCGTCGAAAGCTCCTTGGTATCATTACTGCAAAAATTTTAATAACGTTACCTTGTAATATATAGGCCTGGTGGGATATAATGTCCACTAGGCTGACGGGCCTGGTAAAGGTTGACTCGAAGGGAAGGATAACCATACCTCAGACTATTAGGGAGTCGCTTGGAATAGAGTCTGGCATGCTGGTTGCTATGCTAGCTGATACTAATAAGAAGGAGATAATAGTTAGCCCCATTTTAGCCGAGAACGCTAAGGTCATAGAGATAGACGTCTCCGTGCTTGACAAGGTTGGCGCGCTTGCAAAGGTAGCGGACAAGCTGAGCGAGCTGAAGGTCGACATAGTTGCCAGCAGGTGCGCGTCAATAACCAGGGGCGAGGAGGGCGAGTGCGTCTTCATCGCAGACATGAGCCACTCAGCAACCGACGTTGAAACCGTCCGCAAGGCACTGGAGAACCTGGACATAGTGACCCAGGTGATGATAAGGCAGTTCGAAGCCCCCAGCTTCTGATGAGAAAATAATCGCCTTTCGCCTCACCCCTGCAGTTAAAATTATTTAAAAGCCTCTACGACGCAGCACCTGCGGAGACGAGGGCAGGGCGTAATGTCAATAGAGCTGAGGCCAGAGTGGAGGAGGTTCAAGTACAGGGGCAAGACTCTTGAGGAGCTCTTAAACATGCAGCTAGACGAGTTTGTTCAGCTGTTGCCGGCGAGGCAGAGGAGAAGCCTACAGAGGGGCCTAACGCCAGCTCAGAGGAAGCTTATAGCTAAGATAAGGGCACTGAGGAGAGCCGGCAAGACAGACGTTATGTTAAAGACTCACGTAAGGGACCTAGTCATACTGCCAGAGATGGTGGGCATGACTATAGCCGTCTATAACGGTAAAGAGTTCGTGCCGGTAAGGATAGTCCCAGAGATGATTGGCCACAGGCTAGGGGAGTTCAGTCACACGACCAAGATAGTCCACCACGGAGAGCCAGGCTTGAAGGCCTCAAGGAGCAGCCTGCACATAGCGGCTAAAGGGTGATGTGCTTGCCAGAGTGGACGTACTCCTATAGGCCTGCCAAGGAGGGGCTTACAGCTAAGGCCATGATGTGGGACGTGCCGGTGCACCCGAAGGTTATGACAGAGATAGCAAGGGCCATTAAGGGTATGAAGGTCGGCGAGGCTGAGGAGTACCTGAGGCGCGTGATGGAGCTTAAGGAGGCTGTGCCATTTAGGTCAGCCTCAAAGAAAATACCTCACAGGAGAGGCCTCGCAGACAGGTGGGGCATACCGATGGGTAAGTACCCAGTCAAGGGCGCAAGGTACATGCTTAAGCTGCTTGAGAACCTCTCAAACAATGCCGAGAACAAGAACCTTGACGTTGACAACCTCTACATAGTCCATGTAGGCGTGCACAAGGGGATAACGCTTAAGAGGGCATACCCAAGGGCCTTTGGGAGGGCTGACATAAGGAGGAAGGTGCACTCCCACGTAGAGGTGATTGCTGAGGAGAGAGGTGGAGCCTGAGATGTCGAGGATAAAGGCCTACTTCCTTAGGCAGGGGCTCACCAGAGTTAAGGTAGATGAGTACCTGGCGCAGAACTTCCACACAGCTGGGTACGCTGGCGTTCAGATCGTTCAGAGCGGCCTTGGCACTAGGGTTCACATATACGCAGAGAGGCCGGCGCTAGTAATAGGTAGAAGGGGCGCCACCATAAGGAAGCTTCAGGCAGTTTTCGAGAAGGTCTTCGGACTCGAGGGGGTCCAGATAACTGTGAGTCAGCCTGACAACATAGAGCTGAACGCCAGAGTGCAGGCGTTCAGGATAGCCAGGTCGCTTGAGATGGGATATCACTTCAGGAGGGTAGCTATGGCGACCCTGAGGAGAATTATGGAGGCAGGGGCTGTAGGCGTCGAAATAATAATAAGCGGGAAGCTCAGCAGGGAGAGGGCCAGGTTCGAGAAGCTTCAGGCCGGGAAGGTCATAAAGACTGGCAACGTGGTAGACGTCCATACGGACAGGGCTATAGCCTACGCAAGGCTGCCCCTGGGGATCATTGGTGTTGAGGTTCGCATAATCAAGCCTGAGGCTGCCCAGCCGAACATAACAATTAAGTCTGACAGTGAGGCAGCTGATGTAGTCAGGCTGCTTGAAGAGGCTGGCGCTGGCCAGGGTGCCGAGAAGGTTAAGGAGATAATTGAGGGAGGAGGTGAGGGGAGTGGGGAAGTACAGGCTAAGAGCTAAGGACCTCCGCAACAAGGACGCCGAAGAGCTCAGAAAGCTGCTTGAGGAGCAGCGCAGCGAGCTGGCGTCTCTAAGGCATAAAGCTATGGCTGGCTCCATAGACTCGCCTGCCAGGATCAGGGAGCTCAGGAAGAACATAGCAAGAATACTAACTATCATGGTAGAGAGCTCCAGGAAAGCTGCCCAGCAGGCCCCTGGGGCTAGACAGGGCAAGCTGAGTTGAAGTTTACAGAACGTAATGTAAGGTACAGACCCCTCATAGGCCTTAAGGTCAAGGTTCTTGACTCTACAGATAGGAGCCTTGTAGGCCTAGAAGGTCTAGTCTTAGATGATGGAAGGAACGCCCTAAGAATAGCGGTCACTGGAAAGACCCATAAGGTAGTTACCTTGATTAAAGGCACCTCCGTGCTCCAGGTTACCACCCCTGATGGCACCTTTGTGGTTAGAGGTATCGAGCTAATTGGAAGGCCTGAGGAGAGGCTAAAGAGGGCACTGAGCTAGTTTCTAAGTACAAGCTCGGGATTGACAAAAGGAAGGATGGTGGACCGGCCGGGACTTGAACCCGGGACCTCTCGGGTGCAAGCCGAGCGCTCTTCCGGCTGAGCTACCGGCCCACCATCTCGCATGCTCTCTAAGCGTCCTTTTAAGGCTTAAGTGCGACACTTATGGCTCAAGCTAATGAGCCTCCAGAAAGAGGGCCAAAACCTTCCTATGGGGTCTTCAGCTTAATACCTCCTGAGAGTAGCCCAACGTTAGGGTTGAGATTGAGCGAGGAACGGGAAAAGCTTAAGGACTATGAGTGGCTGCTGGGAAGAGTCTATGAGAAGATACCGCCTAAGAGCGGCGCCGGAGCGTTCGAATTGCCAGAGCCGCAGATAATAAGGGTGGGCACCCAGACCATTATAAAGAACTTCAGGGAGATTTCACAGAAGCTCAAAAGAGATCCAGATATGGTTTCAAGGTACTTGATGAAGGAGCTAGCGTCCGCCGGCAGCTATGAAAAGAGCTCAGGCCAGCTGGTGCTTAGCGTCAAGGTCTCAAGCAAGGTCATTAAGCAGCTGCTTGATATTTTCGTTAAGAGCTACGTGAGGTGCCCCACCTGTGGCAGCATTGATACGCACATAGAGAAGAGGGGCAAGGTGTGGGTCCTAGTCTGCGAGGCGTGCGGCGCTGAGCAGACGCTGAAGCCCTTCTAAAGGGCGATATGGCTCCCCCGTTGTCTCCTAGCTAAACAAAAATATAGAAAGACTGTAGGCCTCAGTGCCCGTATCTCAACCGCAGAGAAGAGCACAGGGCCTCGTAGTGAATGGGTGACTTCATGTAGACACTTCAAGACGCCATTATGACGTGCCAAAAATGACATGAGCAGTTAACGAAGCCTATATTACATTAAGAAAAAGGTTGTAGAAATAGCTCACTAATATATGCGTTGTGAGTAAACTTTAAAGCACTTGCAGAGCCGCCTTAAAGCGGTGCTTTCAGCTTTGGCTTCGATACCATCGAAGTTTGATGCAATTGTGGTCGGCGCTGGGCCTGCTGGCTCAGCAGCCGCCTACACGCTTGCCAAGGAGGGCTTCAAAACGTTACTGATTGACAGAGGACGGGGTGGCGGGGAGAAGGAACTCTTCGGCGGGAGGGTCTACGCACAGCCCTTAAGGGACATATGGCCCGAACTTGATAAGGAGGCCCCCATACAGAGGTGGGTCACGCGCGAGAGGATAAGCTTTGTAAAAGACAACGAGGCCGTCACAGTTGAGTTCAAGAGCCCTAAAGGCAAGAGCTTCACAGCACTTTTGCCTCAGCTAACCTCCTGGATGGCTCGTAAGGCTGAGCAGGCTGGCGCGCTATACGTCAATGAGGTAACCGTTGATGAGATTATATTTAAGGATGGTAGGGCTGTCGGTGTAAGGAGTGGCTCTGACACCGTCGAAGCTGACGTTATCATAGATGCCGAGGGCGTGAACAGGCTTCTCCTTGAGAGGGCTGGGCTTGTTGAGAGGATAAAGCCTGACAATGTAGCCCTTGGCGTGAAGGAGATCCTTAGGACCGGCTCAACTCAGCTTGAGGCCTCCTTTGGAATAGACTCCGATGAGGGCGCAGCGTGGGTAGCCATCGGAGACATAACCAAAGGCGTGCCCGGCGGTGGCTTCATATATACGAACAAGGACACCGTCAGCATGGGTATTGTGCTACACCTAAAGCATGCCATAGATGCCATCGAGGCTGGCAAACTTAACCAGCACGTCTCAGAGCTGGTGGAGGGCTTCAGGCTTCACCCATACTTCAGGAGGCTGTGGCGCGACGCCACAATATCAGAGTATGGCGCGCACCTGACAATAGAGGGGGGGCTGAAGTTCTCGCCCAAGAGGCTTGCCTATCCCGGCCTCCTGGTTGTGGGCGACGCTGCCGGCCTCCTGCTCACCACTGGAATAAACTACCGCGGCGTTGACTTCGCAGCCTACAGCGGTAAGTTAGCGGCTGAGGCTATCAAATACGCTATGGACCACGGTGGGTTCACATATGATAACCTACGCGTCTATGATGCCTACATTAGAGGAAGCTTTGTCTACACAGAGCTCCAGAGGCACCTAGGGGTTGAGATGGTTATGAATGACCCAGCGATCTTCGCCAAGCTGCCTAACATAGCTATAGGCCTCTTCAAGGAGCTCTACGAACAGGACTATGCGACCCCGACTCCATTTGAGGCCCTAACTTCAGTCCTCTCCAACGAAGGCTTGGATCTATTTAAGCTCTTGAGCCTTTCTCTATCAACGGTGATGTCACTATGAGCGCGCAGCAGGCGAAACAGGAGGAGCCGAAGCCCATCAAGCTAGAGGACATTCTCCAGAGCGACGTATGGAATGTAGACGAGGAACCGCACATAGTCGTAGATTACAGCAAGTGCGAGAAGTGCCCCACTAAGCCATGCATATACCTCTGCCCTGCAGGCTGCTATACGTTGGCTGGGGACAGGGTAGTATTTAGCTATGAGGGTTGCGTAGAGTGCGGTACATGCAGAGTCATATGCCCTATGGACGCAATAGCGTGGAACTACCCCAAGAACGGACATGGTATTATTTACAGGTTCACGTGAGGTGATGCGCGTGAGGATAGTCGTAGGCATGAAGTGGGTTCCGGGAACCCAGTCGGTCAGGATAGATCCTAAGACTGGCACACTGATAAGGGAGGGCGTACCGAGCATAGTTAACCCGCACGACCTACCGGCTGTTGAGCTAGCCCTAAGGCTTAAGGACAAGTATGGCGGTGAGGTAATAGCGCTAACTATGTCGCCCCCGCCGGCTGTGAAGGGCCTTGAGTACCTAGTCGGCATGGGTGTTGACAAAGCTATACTGGTTAGTGACAGAGTCTACGCTGGCGCTGACACGTTAGCCACCAGCTACGTGCTGGCAAACGCTATAAAGAAAATAGACAAGGATATCGGCAAGGTTGACCTAGCGGTCTTCGGCCAGGAGACCACGGACTCCAGCACAGCACACATAGCGGCGCAGACCGCTAGCTGGCTTGAGTGGCCTTATGTTTACTACGTGCGCGACGCATGGCTAACCGAGGAAGGCAAGCTGAGGGTCGAGAGGATCCTAGAGAATGCTGTAGAGGAGTGGGAGCTTGATATGCCAGCTATAATAAATGTCGCGATGAAGTCGCTAAAGCCTAGGCCCGTGAGCCTGTTGAACAAGATCAGGTTCAAGGCCAATCCAAGCACTCTAATTACGTGGTCTAACAACGACCTAAAGCTTGACACCAGGTGCACAGGCCTCAAGGGCTCACCAACCATAGTCGCCAAGACTGTCGACGTGCCGGAGGTGCCAAGGAAGAAGCAAGTTTATACACCTAAGAATGGCGAGGACGCCGCCAAGTGGATACTGAAGGCCCTTCTTTCTGATGAGAAGGCCTCCAAGGCTCTCATAAGGGCGCTTAAGGAGGGGGGTGAGAAGGCATGAGCTGGGGTACCAGCAAAGTAAGTGGCCAGCAGAGCTGCGATAAGCTTTGCCCTGAGTGGGAGTGCAGAGACAACAGTGAGTATAGAGGCGTTTGGGTCGTAGGCGAGGTTGACGAAAATGGCATAATAGAGCCCAGCCTCCAGATGCTGACTCCAGCTAAGAAGGTCGCATCTAAACTTAACGCCAAGATAACCGGCATTGTAATAGGTCACAATGTTAAGCAGTTTGCAAGGCAGTTTATAGAGTACGGGGCTGACGAAGCCATAGTAGTTGATGACCCAAGGCTGGAGATGTACGCTCCTAACGTTTATGGCGAGACCATAGTTAGCCTCATCAAGAAGTACAAGCCCGAGATGGTATTCGTTGCAGGCACCATGAAGGGCAGGGAGCTGGCTCCCTACATCGCTAACCATCTCAGAGCCGGCATAACGGCTGACTGCACTGACTTTGACGCTGATGAGAAGACCAGAGACGTGTTCCAGATAAGGCCTCCCTTCGGCGCAGTGCTGTTGGCCTACATAAGGACGCCTAACAGAAGGCCTCAGATGGCCACGGCCAGGCCCAACGTGTTCCCGCTGCCCCCTCGCGACCCTAACAGGAGCGGTGAGATTATAGAGGAGAAGGTAGATCATGTACCGCCGCCGAAGGCCAAGCTGATCTCCCGCAAGGTTATCCCAAGGACCGAGACGCCCATAGAGAAGGCAGAGCTTGTTGTAGGGGGTGGCAAGGGTCTCGGAACTGCTGAGGGCTTCAAGATGCTTCAGGAGCTAGCTGATGTTATGGGAGCAGTCGTCGGCGGCAGCAGGAAGGCCGTAGACCTTGGTTGGATACCTCACGAGAGGCAGATAGGGCAGACAGGCAAGTCTATAAAGTCAGTCATCTATATAGCTGTAGGCATAAGCGGCGCCGCCCAGCATATGTTTGGCGTCAGGGAGGCAGAGGTCGTGGTAACCATAAACAAGGATCCCTCAGCACCCATATTTTCGCAGAGCGACTATGGTGTCGTTGCTGACTACCGCGAAGTCGTCCCGAACCTCATAAAGCTGTTGAAGGAGCTTAAAGAGCAGGTCAAGAAGGGGGAGACGCCTAGGATAGAGTGAGTGACTTGAGCAACTCCATTGATGAGAGGCTGAGATCTTTTGAAAGGAGCTTGAGGAGGTTTTCCGGCTCCCTCGGACTCAGGATAAACATAGAGCTCTCCAAAAAGATCGAGGAGGTTCAATTGAAGATTATTGATGATGTCTCAAAGCTAATAGATGAAGCGTGGTCGCAGGGACTGACGTTACAGGACCTTTTGGCAAAGCTCAGCGACAACGGCACCTTAAGGCGCGAAGTTCTTCTAGCGTCATCAACGCTAGGCGAGCGCATAGGTTCCGACTCTGTTGACGAGCTATTTGCAGACGCCTTATCAGGCGACACGTCACGAAGTGGCGCTAGGAGCGCCCTAGTAGCGTTTCAAGCGATAGCCAGAGCCTACGCTGAGAAGTACTACAAAGAAAATGGCTCTATAACTCATGTATCGCCCTATTGCCCCGTCTGCGGCGCCGAGAGCAGTACAATGGTAAAGCGCGGGAACAGGTACGTTATGATCTGCCCTGTCTGCGGTTATGAGTGGATAGTTTCTGAGGGCTCCCCTAGGTGTCCCTTCTGCGGCAATGATAACAGGTTTAAGCTTGGAACGTTCATGGATAAGGAATGGAAGTACGGCCTGATGTACTGTCAGGAGTGCGGCTCCTCTTGGAGAGTCATATGGGACGAGGATATGGCATCAGCGCCAAATATACTGCTGCCCCTGATAGCTATGGCCGCTGACAGGTTTAGGGGCGCGCTACCTAGGGGTGAGGGAATCAATAACGGCAATAAGGCTGGAGGCGAAGGAGGCCTGAGCGAAGGCCAGGAAGAAACCAAAGGACAGGAGTGAGTAAAGCCAGAGGAGCTCTGAGTTTGGAGCCCTTAAGCTCAGAGAGCTCCCTTGCGCCGCATCCCTGAGCCTTGACATCAGCACGCCTAGGTAGGCGCCGACTATAGGCATGCCTATAATTATCATATATGCCGTCATCATGGCAGCTATGCCTATAATCTTAAGGGTTAAACTGTATTTTCTGCCCGCTATTACGTCCACAGCCCTAGAAACTATAACAAGGAAGGCCATCTCCAGCGCGGAGCCCACCATGGCCAGCACAAGCCCGAGAAGGGCTATGTCGACAGAGAGAGTCCTTAGGCTCCTGATTACATAAGAGGTTAGGGCCAGAACCACGCCAAGCGACATTAGCACAGGGCCCAGGCTCACCTCGGCGGTGTGCTTCAAATAGGCCTTAGTTGATGAGAGCCTCCGATCCGGGCCCCCTCCGGGCTGGATGGCTTGAGGCTGGGGTAAAGTTTCCATTCGGCTGTCCCAGGGTCTCCACCCTTTAGCGAAGATAAAGTTTTCAGTGCAAGCTCCAGTCCATTTAAAGCTTATATTTAGTCCTTTTCTCAAGCGCTTAACCCCGGAATATTAAAAGGAAAAAGAAGATGCAAACAGCCTTCCGTAGCTGTTTCAATTTTCATATTAGGTTTATAGAGTGTCGTTGCAACCAACGCCTACAGGAGGTATGCGACCGAGTACTCAAGATGTGGGGCCCCTGGGGCGGCCCTGAGCGCCCCCGGGCCCGAGCGGGGCGCGGGGGAACAAGGGTGAGGCGATGACTGTAAAACAGTGAACCCATGTAGGAGCTGAACCCCTGGCGCTCGGGTTAATGGCAAAAACAGTAGTGATGCCAGAAGCCTCGGATAAACTGAAGCTTTGATCTGAAGTTAATCTGCCGGTATCTGTGCTGAGAGTGGAGGCGCTCATTCAAGGTTCAGAAACAGCGTCTATGTTGAGGACTTTCGATAGGTACTCGGCCATAAACTTAGAGTCGAACCCGCGGGATGCGTCAACTATGACCTTCTTTGGTCTCGACTCCTTTATGTACTCCACGACCTCCCAGAACGTAGCATGGTCGCTGAATGACACCCTGTAGACGTTGTCGTTAACCCTGACCGCTGGTCCTCTCCTCTCGGTGCCTGTTAATATTATATGCACCGCTGGTAACTTAAGCATAGGCTGAGACTTTGAGACATGGAGGAATGCTATGGAGCCTGGCGTGAGCTCATCTTTATTGTAGAGCCTCACGTCACCGATATCGACGTTGTAGAACCTAGAGGCGACCTTTGCCAGCTTAAGCGTAGTGTCATCGGCTAAGAACGTCTCCTTAACGCCCCTTATCCGCAGCTCTACCATTATCTCCTGGAGCTTGCCGTTGTAACCATATATCACCAGGGGGCTCTCGGGGGAGCGCCTCTCAATTATGTCAATAAGGGCTCCAAGGGCATCCCACTCTGTCCCTCTCCTAGATAGGTGGGGGCTTCCATACGTGGCGTCCACTACCAGGACATCTAGGTCCTCCATGGGGGGTGTCCCAGGCATCTTGAAGTCCCCAGTATATCCTGCTGTGCCGTCCGGGCCCTCGACCAAAACCTGGGCGCTGCCCGCTATGTGCCTTGAGGGTAACAGTTTCACTCTCTCACCGTCGAACTCTATCTCCTTATTATAATCAACTGAAAGTGCCTTACTCTGCGGTATGGAATGGCCGAGGATCCTGAGAAACTCATGGGTGACAGGCGTAGCCACTATGAAGAGGCTTTCAGCTACGCTCCGCGAGAGGTACTTTGTGTGATCCTCATGGGCATGAGTGACGACCCTTACGGGCCTCCTGTGGTAAGAGTCGGCCACGACATTACTTCCGAGCAGCACGGCACCGTTTGGCATCACTGCGGCTAACAATGACCTCGGCCCCTGCAGCCTTTGTTAGGCCGTCCTAAAAACAGTTCGCGGGCGTGGTCCCGCCGCGGGGACTTGAACCCCGGACCACCCGGTCTCGGCCGGAGGGGCCTCCAGCCGCCCGTCCCACTACAGCCGGGCGCTCTAGCCGCTGAGCTACGGCGGGACCTGTTAGAGTCTCTGCTGCCTAATTGTTTTAAGCGTTACCCTCGCCGCTGCGCCTTGACTCACACATAGGCTTCCAGAGATCCCTCAGGTAACCGGTAAGTCTTAGAATGCTCTCGTAGAGTTCATCATTAACGTTGTACTCCTTCTTCTCCTCAGTCAAAGTCGCAGCAATGTCAGCAAACGTGAGCGACACCTGCTTAAGGATGTCGCAGAGCGACGCCTGGTCCTGCCCATTGGAGGCAACGAAGTCTGCCACTACATAAGCATAGTTGCACAACAGGTTAGCCAGCAGCAGGGACGCCGCACAGAGCAGCCTCTGGTGGAGCGGCATATCGCGGAATGAGCTAAAGCCCCTTGAGGAGTAGCACGCGCGCTCCAGCCTGCTAGCCTCGACGCTAGTACATGGAGGAGCCTCCGCCAGCCCAAGCCTTGTGGTTCTCCACAGAAGTTCGTAGTACTCGTCCCTAATGAATGCGGCCATACCTTTTAAAGCCCGCCAAGATAGGGCCCTTTCAATTTAAAAAAGGTAAACTTATTTCTCTTCTGCTTTTTTATTTACAAAGGGCGCGGGAGCAGAGATGTGTGCAGCCGAGGACAACGAGAGGACTGTTAAGTACTCTGATATGGTTTATGAGATGCTTAAGAACGACATTCTTAACAGGCGGTTCGAGCCCAAAGACAAGCTAAGCGAGACCACTCTAGCAAAGCTCTACAACGTCAGCCGTACGCCTGTGAGGGAGGCTCTGCATAAGCTTGAGAAGGAGGGCCTCGTGGTAAAGCTAAGTGACGGCTACCACGTGTCATTTCTGACCAAGGAACAGATACTCAAAATCTTCGAGGTCAGGGCTGTACTTGAAGCGCTAGCGGCTCAGAAGGCGGCAGAGAACCGCGACCCCGAGATGCTAAAGAGGTTAAGGGAGGCCGCAGAGGGTTTCAGGAAGGCAGACAGGTCAAACCCGCTGACCTTGGCTCAGGCCAACAGCAACTTCCACGATGTTATAGCTGACATGAGCGGAAACGAGTACCTTAGGGACATACTCAAGGACTTAAGAAATAAGCTTGCTATTGTGAGAGTGGACCTTTTCGCTTCGAGCAGCCGTGTTGACCAGGAAATAGAGGAGCACTGGAAGATTTATGAGGCTATAGAGAAGGGCGACCCCAAGGAAGCCTATGACGCAGCCCTAAGGCACCAGAACAACTTAATTGAGTTCATTAAATCAAAAAGGATGGTGGGAGGCATATTAGTCTAAGCGCTCATAGGCGATACGTTTAAGCGCGCTGTTCGAGGAGTTCCATCGCCATTAGGCCTCGTTTGCTAAGCTTAGGTCCCCCTATGACCTTTGTGAATATTTAGCTTCATTTAAAAGGCTGCCGAATAACTTCTAGCGGAGGGATTAGAATGTCGCTGAGGCTAGGCGCTCTGCCCCAGCACAGGACACCTCCAAAGGGTGAGCACTACGACGTACTCATTGTGGGAGCTGGGCCCGCTGGGCTCTCAGCAGCTATCTATGCAGCCAGATTCCTCCTCAAGTCTGTGGTCATATCTGAAGACGTCGGCGGCCAGCTGAACCTTACAAATGTTGTTGACGACTACCCTGCTACGCTCTCCATAAACGCCACCGAGCTGATATCACGCTTTAGGGATCATGCCGAGAAGCTCTTCGGGGTGCCTATTTACACTAACATCAGCGTTCAGAAGCTCAAGAGGGAGGGTGACGAATACCACGTCACAGGGACGCGCGACCTTGACGTCTATGCGAAGACAATAATTCTTGCAGTGGGCTCCAGGAGGAGAAAGCTGAACGTACCTGGTGAGGCTGAGTTCACCGGCAGGGGGGTCAGCTACTGTAGCATATGTGACGCGCCGCTCTACAAGGGGAAGGACGCTGTTGTGGTCGTTGGCGGTGGGGACGCGGCCTTTGAAGGTGCCATACTTCTCTCGGGCTACGTTAAGAAGGTCTACCTGGTTCACAGGAGGAGTGAGTTTAGGGCGAAGCCATACTACGTCCAGGAGGCCACGTCCAGGCCAAACATAGAGTTCCTGCTGAGCTCGGTCGTGACAGAGATCAGGGGCGACAAGCTAGTTCGGAGCGTAATAGTTAAGAATAACTTAGACGGTACCACGAGGGAGCTAAATGTAGATGGTGTCTTTGTAGAGATTGGGTTTGAGCCGCCTAAGGAGTGGTACCAGTCCCTCGGACTTGAAGTTGATGACCTTGGCTATATTAAGACTGACATGTGGATGAGAACCAACCTGCCTGGCGTCTTTGCTGCTGGCGACGCCATAAGCCTGTGGCGTGGCTTCAGACAGATAGTTAACGCCGCCGCATCTGGAGCTATAGCCGCCTACAGCGCTTATACCTACTTGACAGAACGCGGGCTTACAAGGAGGCCCGTGCCGGCCAGCAGGGAGGTAAAATCGATTGGAGGGGAGACAGCTAAGTGAAGAGGCCATATATGATATTCTTAACCAGAGGCTGATAAAGCAGGGCTATCACATAATAGGTCACCATAGCTCCGTCAAAAAGTGCTACTGGAACCACGCGGCTCTTGTAGAGGGCAGGTTCTGCTACAAGGGGAAGTTCTACGGCATAGAGAGTCACAGGTGCATTCAGCTGAGCGTCACAAACCACTGGTGCTGGAACGCCTGCCTCCACTGCTGGAGGCTTAGGCCTCAGGATGTAGGAATTGAATGGAATGAGACGCGCATGCCCTTCGTCGATGACCCAAAAGAGATAGTAGAAAAGGCTATACAGGAGTACCGCAGAATAATGAGTGGCTATAAGGGCAGGCCTGGCGTGAAGCCAGAGATGTACAAGGAGGCCGTGATGCCCAAGCATGTAGCTATAAGCCTCACAGGCGAGGCGACCCTCTATCCAAGGCTTGGCGAGCTTATAGAGGAGTTCCACAGAAGGGGCATCTCAACTTTCCTAGTGACCAGGGGTGTAAGGCCTGACGTGTTAGCTAACCTTGAGGAAGAGCCAAACCAGGTATACATAAGTCTAGAGTCTTGGGATAAGGAGTCCTATAACTACTTCAATAGGCCCCTCGTGCCAAGGGCCTGGGAGCTGACCCTTGAGACGCTTGAAATGCTACCTAGCTTCTCCTCCACGACAGTTTACAGGTTAACTATCGTAAAGGGCTACAATGATAAGGAGGAGGCCATCAGAGGCTTTGCAAAGCTTGTAGACCTTGGAAGGCCTGACTACATAGAGGTGAAGGCATACATGTACGTTGGCGCGAGCAGGAACAGGCTGCGCTTAGATAATATGCCAAGACATCAGGAAGTTAAGGAAGTTGCCAAAAGGCTGAGCGAGCTTACGGGCTACCCAATAGTTAGCGAGAGCCTACCGAGCAGGGTAGTGTTATTATCAAAGCTGGAGAGACCAATAAGGTACGGCAACGCCCCAGTGGACTGGAACTCCCCAGACATCCCGGCCCCTGGGGAGTACGAGTCCGAGAGCTGAAGGGCCGAACGCCTTGTACTCATACTATATCAATTAAAGAGCTATCTGTTCTTAAAATCGCCTGCGTTAAACACGATGAGGGGCCTCTGTGATGAGGCCTCGCATCGCCGCTGAGTGACAGCAATGGAGAGGGGTGCAAGCCCTGAGGGGCCTCATGAACGTCCCGGTGACAAGGAGATAGCCAGGATAGTCCTGAAGCTGCTCAGGAACTACTGGCTCTACTTCACAAAGGCGAACGAAATTAACAGTGATGGAATAAGGCTTCTAGCCTCGGCGCTAAGGTACGCGAGGTCTGCTTCACCGCAGGTGCGGAGAGAGCTGAAGGCCTCTATCAAGGAGCGTACGTTAGAGAGCGTCGTCAAGCTCTCCCAGTCACTTAATATAGATGAGGAGCTGCTGAGGGAACTTCTCGAATTGGCCAGCTCTAGAAACCTTTACACCTATCTACATAATAACTCTCTCGGCGATAGCTCTTCCTCTTCACATCTGAGGGGCTGAGCAATCATTATATCCAATGAAGTCTATAATGTCTTTTGAAGTGAAGATAGCGTTTGTGAGCGAGGTCGCTCAGAGGCGTGAGCGTAGTTAGCTTATCAGCGACAACAGCCTCGAGGCACAGCTCTTACAGAAGCCAGCCGCTTCGTCCTCATTAACCTCTAAGCCACTGACATAGCACCCTATGACTTCCTTCGAGCCCCCTACTTCTAGCACTACAAGAGTGCAGCCGCTTGAGAGCCTTACATAGCAGAGATCGACTCCATCATACCTTAATGTTTGGTCGCAGCTTACAGGGCGTTGGCCAATGTTGAGATTGACATCAACTATAAACGTCTTAGAGTGGCCTGTGTCTAATTTGACTACATAACTGCCTTCCTTGGTTGTGCCCTCTATTAGCATGAAGCGCGGCCTCACTCTGTGATGACGGGTGTTGCCAGCACTAGCTCTGAACCGCAGAACGGACAGCGGTACTTAAGTGACCTAGCGTCGGCCGCGCAGAAGTAGGCATCGAGGGTCTTCGCGCACTTTGGACACATGTAGACTGGCTCGAACCTCCTGCTGCCGGGCCTCTGGCCGCTTAAGTCCAGGAGTCTACCGCATATCCTGCACCTAACAGTGGTCCAGCCGAGGGTCCCCATGGCATTAACTCCTCTCATCTTTCCAACGGTCATTGTACTAGCCCTAACAGGCCTGGAGTGCTCAGGCTTAAAACCTATCGTTACAACTCCCCACAGCAGAGGCAGGGTGCCCAAGATGCTGAGCAAGCTGGCCATCTTGACGATAGCCCTCTTCATAGCAACTGCGGCCGTGGGCGCCGTAGGCATAGCTTTTTATTACTCGTACAGGTCGACTTTGCTCACCCTGATCCAGCAAAGGCCTATAGGATCCTTGATGCCAAGGGTTTCTTTCCTGGAGTACAAGATCTACGACGCTTCAACGGGAGGCACTTACTTCGCTGCCCTGAGGACCTACTATAACCACACAGCCATAATCGAGCTAAGTAACTCTACGGGTCACATAATAGGCTATGTTGAGTTCGGTTATAACAGTACCAACATTACTTGGATTTACCTTGACATCGACGGACTTAAGCAGAATGCGAGCGGGAGCAATATAAGCTCCTACATAACCCCGCTTCTCACAAGCGCTGTGATATCTTACAACCCCTTCACTGGGGCCACGTCGTTGAGCGGCTTCCCAGGGCTGGGGCCTCTTCTTGGGCTCTCATACTTTAGCAACTACTATAACATAAACTGGAGGGAGTTGCTTAATGGCCAGCAGAGCGCCACCGACGCGTCCGTGGGCTATGTGTTCACCCCTGTTTCTTTCAACGGTAAAAACTATAGGGGTGTAGACGTCACCATAGCGCCTCAGACCTCCTTCCTTGGCACAAGCGGGGCTTACAGCGTTAGCGCCAGCCTGATTAACCTTAACGGGGTTCCGGTGGCCACACAGATGGTAGTAAGCACTGGAGGGGCCAACTATATCTCGATGACTCTAATTAATATAACTACCACGTAATCATAAGTAGCTGGCCTTGGTACGGTGCGCCCAGTTTTGCTAAAGGCTGCGCACTAAGGAGATAGGGCCTTTGAGAAAACCCCATTATGTGCTTATTTAAGTAACGGCTGCAGCTGAACATACCTGGACCTGTTCTACGGATCTTTTATGCTGTGAGACGGTGTTAAGATCACAAACGAGTTCCTTAAAGCTGTTAGCTTAAAGGCGGACCCGGGGGGATTTGAACCCCCGACCATCGGCTTAGAGGGCCGACGCTCTGTCCTGGCTGAGCTACGGGTCCCTGACCTGACCTAGGAAGCACCGCTTAAAAACTTGGCAATTAGGGTTAAGACTTAATCTTGGCTCACCTAAGATGGCACCTACGCCCCGGTTGTAACTAAGGAAAAGCTACTTTATTTAGACGAGAAGTGTTAGCATCATAGAGCACAGGGGCCCTTGGAGCGAGCGCAAACCTCGTCTGAGCGCTAACCAGAGTTTAAAAACAATGAAAATCTCTAAACGACTTTAATGAAGAGCCCTTGAAGGCAAGAACCTGTTTCATCTGCTGAGTTCCCTAGCCTGCCGTAACATCGCATACGGCCCTTCTCAGCGATGCTCATAGCTGCTAGCTAAAGCTGTGAACGCCTTCCGCATCTGTTTCGAGCTTCATAGGTTCTTAAGGCTCATTATACCATCATGTCTATCGGCGGGATCCCCTGTGAGGGGTGAAGGGCCTGGCGGCTCCCCCGAGGCTACTCAGGGCTTGGGGCCCCAGGTGACCCTGAGCGCCCCCAGGCCCTATGAGACCCCGAGCGGGGTGCGAGGGAATAAGGATGAGACTCTGACCGTAAAACAGTGTGAACTCATGTAGGAGCTGAACCCCGTTAGCTGCAGATAGCGTTCCTTGGCTACAACATCTTTTAAACCCGCAGCACTTCTAACATTCCCGCGTAAGGCCAAGGTGACAGGCTTGCCCCTGCAACAGGAGGCCCTGCTGGAGTCCATTAGCAGGTCGCTTTCGCTGTCGAAGAAGACTAAGTTCGAGCAGTCGGTTGAGCTCATTGTAACCCTAAGGGATTTTGACGTCAAGAGCCCTGAAGGCAGGCTTAGGGAGGTAGTGTTCCTACCTCACAAACCGCCGAAGGAGCCCAATGTCTGTGTGGTAGCTGCCGGGGATCTGCTGCTGGAGGCCAAGAAGCTGGGCGTAACTGCTGTATCAAGAGATGACCTAAACTCCATGCGCGGTGACAAGAAGAAGGCTAAGGCTATAGGTAGCTCCTGCGACTGGGTCCTAGTTCAGGCTGATCTCATGGGTCTCGTGGGCAGCGTCCTAGGGCCGGCTCTAGGGCCGAGAGGCAAGATACCGACGCCCATTCCTCCCAGAGCTAACTTAGAGGAGTTTGTGAATAACTACAAGAGGGCAGCATGGGTCAGAATTAGGGGACAGCCACAGATAATGAGCAGGGTCGGCACTACCTCCATGAAGCCTGAGGAGCTCGCTGATAATATAAATGCCGTGTTCTCTGTAATAGAGTCCAGAATAGGCTTGGCCAAGGTTGGAAGCATTTATATAAAGACTACTATGGGTACATCTGTGGAAGTGCCTGTGAGGTGAGCTAGACAATGGCAACAGCTGTCCAAAAAAAGATGGGAAGACCAGAACCGCCAGAGTACAAAAAACTAAGAGTAGAGGAGCTCGATGGACTACTCACTAAGAACAGATACGTCCTCTTCGCCGACCTTGAGGGACTACCGGCTAGGCAGCTGCAAATGATAAGAAAGGAGCTCCGCAACAAGGCTTTCATGGCGGTGGCTAAGAAGAACTTAATATACTTAGCGCTTGAAAAGCATGGACTAGATAGGAAGGCCCTTGAGCCTCACCTGAAGCACGGGGTCCTACTCATAGCCACTAACGAGAACCCGTTCCTCCTCACGCTGACAATAGACAGACTGAAGATGCCTGCGCCCGCTAAGCCTGGCCAGGCCGCTACCAAGGACATAGTGGTGCCGGAGGGGGACACGGGAATAAGGCCTGGCCCCATGGTAAGCGTCTTCGGTAAACTCAAGATACCCTATGAGGTCAGAAAGGGCACCATATACATAAAGGGCGACACGATGGTAGCTAAGAAGGGCGATGTTATAACTCCTGAGCTTGCTAGCCTACTCCAGCAGCTAGGCATACAGCCCATGGAAATAGGCCTCAACGTAGTCGCTGCATGGGACGGCAAGACGCTGATACCTGGCGACGTGCTGCACATTGACCTTGAGGCCATGAAGAACGATGTGATAACGTCCGAGAAGGAAATGACGCATCTGGCCAAGGAGGCAGGGTTCTTTGAGGTGCCTGAGGTCCTGCAGATTCTAGCCGTAGAGAGTGAGCTTGAGACAACAGCAGCTATTAGGGCAGCGAGTCTGCCGCTAGACTCCGAAACGACTAAGATAGCAGTGGAGCAGGCCGTCAGCGAAGAGAATGCGCTAGTCGTAGCTCTTGGCGATAAGGCTAAGGAGCTCGGGCTTGAGGCTATCCCAGCGGCCCCAGCGCAGGCGCCCGCCCAGCAGGGAGGGGAGCAGAAGGAGCAGAAGAAAGAGGAGGAGAAGAAGGAGGGCGGCGAGGTCGACATCGGTCAGGGCCTGGCCGGCCTCTTCGGCTAAACCTTAAAAACAGAAGGGATTTGCTACCTCAACTCCTAAGCTGCGCCACTGTGAAGTCAAGAATTCTTCTAGCGAGCACCTCCTTTCTATCAAGCCCTAAATCCACCACCTCATTCGTAAGCGCGTTGACAAGGACTATCCTGTCATATTCGCTTGCAAAGCCATAGGTGCCGATATTTATGGGGTTGGCAGCGACAAAGGTAGCTCCATATTTAGCGGCCTTCTCGACGGCAGACTTCACCAACTCCTCATCATTTGTTGAGACGTCGGCAGCAAACGATATAAGCACCTTAGGCCTCTTAGCTATAGCCTTTAACGTCTTCGGAGAGGGCTTAAGCGTTATTGAGTAGCTGGCGTCACTCTTCAGCTTGCCACTGTAAGGAGAATCTACCGTGAAGTCAAGGGGGGCCGCTGCGCCTATTATTACATCATAGGCCTTCTCAGATGTAAGCTCGCCGATTCTATCTGCCATCTCTTCCGTCGTCTCCACGTGGTAGGAGTTTATGAAGTGCGGTACCTCAACGTCCATGTGACCGTAAAGCAGATCCACCTCGGCCCCCCTCGCAAATGAGTCTATGGCGAGCTCCACACCCATTCTGCCTGAGCTTGGGTTTGAGACGAACCTAACAGAATCTATCCAGCTGCGAGTGGCTCCAGCAGTTATCAGGACCCTAAGCCCCTTCATATCAAAGCCTCTGAGTACAAATGATGTGAATGCGCGAGCGACAAGGTGGGGATCCGGGTACTTGGCTGCCGACTCAGACTCGCGAGGAGGTATTACAAGGGCGCCTAGTTCCCTCAGCCTCCTCACCGCATCCTGGTACTGGGGGCTCTTCTCCATGCCCTCGTGCATCGCTGGCACGACGCCCACGGGCTTTCCATAGCCCATTGCCGTTACAGCTGTAAGCACAACAGGGTTGTCAGCAATTCCGTAAGCTAACTTCACTAGAGACGAGTAGGTGGCTGGCGCTATTAGCACGGCTGAGCAACTGCGCGCCATCTCCACATGCTCGATATCACCGTCCACAGAAACTACGGGCCTGTTGCCGGTGGCCCAGTGGAACAGCTTGGGACTGACAAGTTCAGCGGCGGCCTTGGTCATTACTATGTGGACGTCAGCCCCCCTCCTCATCAACGATCTCGCAGTGTCAAGCGACCTATATATAGACGCACTGGCGGTGACACCGACTACGACGCAGTGGCCCGCCAGTTCCTTTGAGATCGAGCCTGTTATGTCGAGCGATGGGTGCCTGAAGCCCAACCTTACAGCCCGCTAGCCTAGAACCAATCAATTTTTTAAACTTAAGAGCGATTATGCCAACGTGGTTTATGATTAAAATATAATAAAATATCTTATATCTTAAATATTTTATTCCTTTTGATTAACCATGCCTGGCCTGTGGAGCGACTGCACAAATCCTTAGGACCCACTGTTATTCTATATACTAACGGTATCTTACCGGCAGAACCCTGTATATGCAAAAATAAGCTATCTGTGCAGAGGCCTTTTCAGGCGCCTGTGCATGAAAGCCGAGGAGAAGGAGGGAGGCAGCAGCTTTTCCTACATAATTAGAAAGGCCACAGAGGAAGACATAGATCAAGTTATGGAGGTAAACCTGGCGAGCCTCCCGGAGAACTACTGGTACAGCTTCTACGTCCACGTCCTGAACGAGTGGGGCGATGCATTTCTGGTAGCGGAGAGCGAGGGCAAAATCATAGGTTACATTATGAATAGAGTTGAGGAGACTTATGACAATGTTCTCGTGGGCCTCGAGAGCGAGCTCCCTGAGGGGACGGGCAGGGAGGGAGGAAAGAGAGAAGGGCTTCTCGAGGCCTTAAGAAGAAGGTTCTCGGGGTCTGCGAGGGTCGGCCACGTCATCTCGATAGCTGTGCTCGCCGAGTACAGAAGGAGGGGCGTTGGGTCCGCGCTGATGAAGGAGGCTATAGATGTGCTCAGCAGCAAGTACGATGTTGACGCTGTCTACCTTGAGGTTAGGGTGTCCAATGAGCCAGCTATCAGGATGTATGAGAAGTTTGGCTTCAAGAAGGTCAGGATAATAAAGGGCTACTACAGGGATGGCGAGGATGCCTACGTCATGGTCAAGAGACTAAAGCCTGTAGTTGATGAAAAGTGACGCAGTTACACCGCCGCCTCGGAACCTCTAGGAAGCAAATGTCTTAGCTCGCGTAAGCTTGCCTATAAGGGGCCTGCTCTCCCATAAGCCTTGCACGATATTGCTATGTCTGAGAGGCCGCCTCTCCGGCCTTCTTGCCCCTTTCCTTCCTTATCGTGGCCTCCGCCTCCTCTATGACCTTCTTGGCCTCCTCATCCACAGTTGCTAGCTCCCCCTCTTTTAGGTCCTCTGAGGCCGAGGGCTCAAAGCCCATCCAAACCCTTGAAAGCGCCTCTCCGGCCTCTGAGATTTCCCTTGTAATCCCAGGATCCAGGTAGTTGTACTCATACATCAGCTTCTTTACGACAGTAGCAACGGTTGCGATACCCTTCCAGTCGACCACGCCAGTTACAACAAGGGTCTCTATTCTGAGCGACAGCCTCTCCAATATGAGATCTAAGGTCTCCAAGGACTCCTCTACGGCCTTAGTCCCCTCGTCACCCTTAAGGCCCCTCATCCTCTCGAGGTCGCGCTTTAAACGTAGCCTGGCGCTCAGGAGCGACTTCTGGGCCTCCATAAGTTCATGAATTTGTCTGCTTTTAGTATCTTTAGGGCTTTGCTGCCTCCTGAAGAGCTTCGCCAATCGCTGCACCAGAGAGACTAGGGTGGACAAAGGGTTATATTTGATTCAAGTAAAATGACCTGCTATTAGGCCAAGCAGTTAAAAGTATCCTAATATGCCCTCGTCTATCTGTAGAGGAACATGACGACGCTATAGAAGTAGTTGGCTAGCCAGTAGTAGATCCACGGGTCATTGCCATTAACATACTAAAACCCATAATATAAGCCAGGCACTAGCCTTACCGGCCTCCTCCCAGCCCTGAAGGACGAGGCTTTCTGTCGTACAATGCTGACTGCGGCCATGACTAGCAGTAGGGCCAGCTAGAGTGCTATGAAAACCTTTTTCTATAACGTCTAGGAAGCCCCTCTCCGCCCTGCCCTTGACCTTCTATCCTCTTTGGACACCACAGGACCTGAAACACCGCGTGCGGCTAAGCCCTATGTGCCTTATGATATAACTTTTATTAATTTAAAAATAAATTAGAAAAATAATAAGAAAGACCTTATAGGCCCTCTTAAAAACTAGAAGAGCAGGAAGAACCATGAGCGAGGACCTAGAGAAGAAACTGCTGGTTGACAAGAGGACGCTCAAGGATGTCATAAATGAGCTCAAGCAGTGGAGCGCCCCAGCCACGGTTCTCCTAAGCCTCTATGTGCCGCCAGGAAGGCCCGTGAGTGACGTGGTCCAGATGCTAAGGGAGGAGCTGTCCCTGGCCGATAACATAAAGCTGAAACGAACGCGAAACGCCGTAAAGAGGGCCATAGCAGCCGCCATAGACAGGCTGACCGTGATCCCCAAGGTTCCTTCCAACGGTCTCGTCGCCTTCTGCGGCGAAAACCTCGACACGGGGGACTTCAAGTGTTACGTGTTCACTCCCCCTGACAAGGTGCCCGTGTTCTACTATAGGACTGACAAGAGGTTCGTGACGGAGATACTAGAGGACATGATTGAGAATGAGGACTCCATCGGAGTCATAATAGTTGAGAGGGACCACGCCACCATAGGCCTCATAAAGGGGTCTCGAATACAGGTGCTTGAAGAGCTCGAGGACTTCATACCTGGCAAGCACATGATGGGAGGCCAGAGCCAGAGGAGGTATGACAGGATAATAGAGCAGATGGTTGACGACTTCATGAAGAAGATCGGCGAGAGAGCCAACGGGTACCTCCTGCCAATATATGAGGCGGGTAGGCTTAAGACACTTATAATAGCTGGTCCAGGGTATGCCAAGTCTGACTTCATAAAGTCTGGCTACCTCGATTATCGCCTTCAGAAGATAGTTGACCCGCATCTAATAGACGTCTCCTATCAAGGTGAGGAGGGAATAAGGGAGGCCCTTGAGAAGGCCAGCGACGTTGTTCAGCTGTCACTATATAGGGATACGATCAACGCATTTGAGAACTTCAAGCTTAACCTCGCTAAGGGAACGGGCCTAGTGGTTTATGGACCTGACGACGTCGAGAAGGCGCTGGAAATGGGCGCCGTTTCAATGCTCCTAATACACGAAGATAGGCCTGACGTTGAGAAGTGGAGAGAGAAAGGCGAGTCGAATGGGGCAAAGGTCTACATAATACCTGAGTCCCTGCCTGAGGCTGAGTGGTTCATGAAGACGTTCGACGGGCTTGCGGGTCTCCTGAGGTTTAAGGTCAACCTTCAAACATAGCAGCGCAGCTCAAGGGCCCACTACGCTGGCCTCAGCGAGGGCTTCTATCCTCCGTTACCCTCTGTCTTATCAGTCCCGGACTCTAAGCGATGGCGAAAGGCATGGAACCTAATCCTCGGCTGATATCCTGCGTATCCTATCAACTCCACCTATATCCTCGATGAACTTAGCAACCGACGACGTCACGTACTCCTTCCACCTAGGATCGCCCCTAGCTATAAGGGCCCGTATCCTCTCGCCCCTCCACTCGTCTCTGTTAAACGTGGGCGGGCTTATGACCTCTACGCCGGCGTCTGAGAAGGCCTTGCCTATCACAGGATTCCTAGTCATTATCGCCTTAACCTTGGGTACATAGGACAAAACGTAGTAGGCACAGCCTATGCTAACCTCTAGGGTCTCTATAGTGGCCGTCACCAACCTGTCAAGGCTTATCCCCTCGTCCCTGGCCGAGAGTCTTGCCATCTCTATCCTTTCGCCGGCCGTGAAGGGGTTCCTCACGGTGTAGTTCTCTGATGCCATGCCAACTAGCACTACTACCTCGTCAAAGCCCTGCGACAGCGCCCACTTAACTAAACTCACGTGCCCTCTGTGAAACGGCTGGAACCTTCCGTAGAGGAGTACCCTCTCAGCCAAGTCCGCGACCCCTGCACACTCAAGAAGAAGAAATTAAAATAACCAATGCCCAAGCAGCCTGGGCTCAGAATTTGCGCCCATGGAGAAGGTCGTGGTATTACACCGAGGTTGGGGAGCCATACTCATGGATAATAGGCATAATCTCCGTTGTGATAGCTATGGCTGGCCTTAAGGTATTTAACATCCATACCTATGTTTCCCCGCAGAGCTCCATAATTGTTGGCGTTGTAGTTGGCGTTGTAGTTCATGAAATGATGCACAGGAACGTCGCCCGCAGATATGGCATGAGGTCAAGCTACGTCACTAACTGGCTGGGCGTCATAATTACCTTGCTAACGGCCGTTCTTCCTATCAAGCTCATAGCTCCAGGGTACACGAAGGTCTACAGCTATGGCTTCTCTGAAAGCAGGAGAGGTATACTTTACTCCGTCGCTGCTGGCCCCGCCTCAAACATAGTTATGAGCCTTGTGACCCTAGTTGTGGGCGTTATACTTAAGGTCTTCAGCACGCTTCCCGCGCTCGCATTCACTTCAATCTGGTTGCTTAACTTTTCGTATATTAACTTCTACATCGCGCTCTTTAACCTCCTGCCGATTCCTCCCCTTGATGGCTATAAGGTGCTTAGGCTGGCCGTCTCACTCTGGCTGCTGATGTTCTTTACATCCCTTGCCTTGTTCATAGTTACTCTGTTACTAGTCTAAACGTACCGGAGGCCCTGACATGCAAGGAGATTGCAAGCGCCAACCCCAGGCTCATCATTGTCGTGCTTTCTTGCACACCAATATGCTAGGGTTTTAACTTCCTGGCCCTCTTTAACCCGAGGTGAGGCTTCGTGTCCCTGACCCCAGATGACACCGAGCCAGGCAAAGAAGACGGCAAAAGACGATGGGTCCTTAAGATGATTAAGAGCGCTAAAAGCCAACACAAGTTGTGCCCATACTATGATAAGAAGACCCAGGTCTGCTTCTTAATGGTAACTATGAACAACCAGCAGGTCAAGTGCGACAGGGAGGGCAGGTTTGACGGGTGCCCCACTTTCACAGGCTTTTTGGAGAGGATTTATGATGAATACACCGCTAAAAAGAAAGTTCTTCCGAACAGCTTCCAGGACATTATCTGGGGCATAACGTCACTTTAGTGTCAAGGCTCCACTACGAGCTCCTGGCCCTCACCTAAAGGCCCTGAGGCCCCTGGATTAGAAACTCTGCTCAGGCTACTCATGGTATAAAGTCAATATCAAAACACGAGTGCGAATGGTTCACTCCGCATCGTTAAGGTTGTCAGAGGCCCCCTCTAGCTCAGACCCGCCGCTGAGCTCCTCCTGCCAGTACTCCTCTGAGCCGAGGAGCTCCGTTAGATAGAAGTAGCCCTGCTTGTCCATAGTAACAACGTCGTTCCTCAGGAGCTCGTTTAGGGCATATCTTATCTTATCCTCGCTGGCTAAGCCCGAAAGATACCTATGAAAGTCCTTGACAGACATCCTTCCATTACGGCGAAGTAGGTTTACCAGGATCTCCTTTAGCTCCTCCTCATTGGGAGCCGTATAGACAATAACGTCGTTATCCTCATAGATTCTTGAAAGTTCATCGGCTATGGAGTACTCTTCCTCCGACCTACCCCTCCCGTCGCTCATATCTCAATACACCTCCTACCTTATTAGCAGCGGATACCTATAAGTTAACTTGTTTTCTAGTATAGAGGGAAATTAGTTAAACTGTTACAAAGTATGAAAAGCGCAACATCTAAGTATAACAGCTTACGTGTTGGGCCTTTCTAGGGAGCCTTCTAATATTAAGCGGGCTTAGCTCCAGGATTTGCCCTTCTCATCAATGAGTAAAGCAGTAGCGAGGCCTCGGCACTGCTGCCAGCCCTGTATGAGAGCCCCCTTATGTAGATAGGCCTCCCCAGGGAGAGCTCCTGGGGCGTGAATGGGGAGTCGGAGCCGTTGAACACCAGAAGAACGTTCTCACCCAGCTTGGTGACGTCATCCGAAAGGGGGTCTATGAGATCCTGCGCATGCTCCTTGTCTACTAGGAGCACCTGAAAGCCCCTGTAGACCTCTGCCACATCACTCAGCTCAGGAAGAACTACAAGGCCCTTGCCGGACTTGAGTAGAAGCCTGTAGGCCTCTGCTATGCCAGATTGGGCGGCCGCGCCGTAAACCTTCGTAGTTACCAGCACGTCCATACCTAGGCTAAGCACGACCTTAGCCATATCAACCAGCTTCTGAACGCTGGAAGTGTTATGTAAAACGGGCACGACCCTCAAGTCCCATCCCCGCTAGAGCTGGTAGCTCAGGTCCCCGGGTATCCTTGGCGCGAAGCCTGCTATCTCCTTCACAGGCTCTTCCAGACCCCTAACAAGCTCCTCTATGGGGTCCGCCGCCTGAAGTGGACTGTTCGCGCTTACGGAGACCTGCCTCCTGCTGCCCCCCTCATATATGGAGGCAGTCAGGGCGCCCTTCTCAAGCTCCTTCCTGCCTATGTAAAGTATGACCGCCGGCTTGGCCCCTGACTCAATGAGCCTCACGTCACCCGAGAGCGAGGTCCTCGTGGTCTCCACGTAGCCTGACCTGAACCCCTTTGCTATCAGCGAGCGGTGGAGTGAGGATGCAAAGTCGATGACCTTCTGATCAAAATTGTCGCCAGCCTTTATCGCAACTACGGCGAACTGTAAGGGGGCCAGCACGAAGGGAAGCCTGCCCTTGTAGTTCTCCAGGTAAGCGCCCAGGAACCTCTCTATGGACCCTATCAGCGCGCGGTGTATTATGTAGACGTCCTCGCTGCCGTGGAGCTCCTTGACGGCCTCATAAATCTTGAACCTCCTTGGAAGGTTAAAGTCAAACTGTATTGTGCCGAGCTGCCACTCCTTGCTCTCCTGCCCTGAGCCAAGCCTTACCAGGACGTCTATCTTGGGTCCATAGAAGGCTGCCTCACCCTCGGCGGCGACGTACTTAAGCCCGTACTTCTTAGCTATATTGTCCAGGGCACCCCTTAGGAACTCCTCAGCGTTCTCCCACTCCTCCCTGGTACCCATGAACTCCGTGCCTATCTTGCTCTTATCTGAGAGGCTCAGCCTTAGGGTCACGGTGTTGGGGTTCATATCTATGTTGAAGAGCTTAGAGTATATTGTGACCATCTCCTCGAACACGGAGGTCACGACGTTGACTGCGTCCTTGCCAAAGGTTATTATGTGCGCGTCGTCCTGCGTGAAGCTCCTTGACCTCAGCAGCCCGTAGACGCTGCCGCTGGGCTCGAGTCTGTGAACTCTGCCCACCTCGAACACTTTGAAGGGCAGGGACACCTTGTTGCGGCGCCTGGTCAGCTCGCTTAGAAATATCAGTATGTGGAAGGGACAGTTCATCGGCTTCACAGCGTAGTCTCTGTCCTCAAGCCTGAACACAAACATGTTCTGTCTGTAATAGCCCATGTGTCCAGAGAGCTCGAAAAGGGCACCGCTGCTCACTATAGGGGTCTCAGCTATAAAGTACCCTCGTCTTGCGTGAAAGTTTATAAGTACCTGGGAGAGCGCGGCCCTCAGGTAGCCCCCGCCTATGGTGAAGAGCGGTATGCCATGACCGAGCAGCGAGCCCACGTCAGTCCCAAGCACCGGTATTGCAAGGTCAGGCCTAACGGCCACGTCTAGTTCCTGCGCGTAGTCCATGTGGTCCTTCTCTTGGCTCAAGCCGCGTCATCACCCTAGCCCTAGGAACATTGAAGCTTTAAAAGTTCCTCTGAACCATGGGCTTGCCCACCTCCTTGACGTTCAAGGTTTCCTTCTCCATGGCTACCGTTACTGCTATCGCCAGACCCAGCGGGCCCAGAGAGGAGACGAGGCCGTAAAGTAGACCTGTCAGTGGTCTCCTGAAAACTAGAGAAACTAGGACTGCAGCTGCTATAGAGGCGCCTGTATAGATGACTTCACTGATGAATAGCTCGCCTATCAGCGCGTTTAATGGCACTATGGACTGAAGGGCCAGCCCTACGGACGCCGAAGCCAGGGGTATTGGGTAGGGGGCACCAGCGCCTACGCTAAGGTGGTGCGCCCCTCTTTGTCCCCTAAGAGTGATAATTACATATATCATGATGGCTGTCAGGGAACCTGCCACAAAAGAGGCGAGGCCCACTAACAGGTAGCTTAAGGAGGAGGACGCAGAGAGCGGCACAAGTGATATTATGAGACCTGCGTACGGCGTCCCCGTAACGACGGTCGTAACGGAGACGCTAACCACTATTAAAACTATTTCGGCTATAAATGTAGCTACAAGATAGACAAAGCCCCCAAGCGTTGTTGGCGGCTTCCCAAAAGGCTTAGCAATCAGGAGCGTAAGGGCCTCGACCAGGGCCGCAGCCACTGCCACTGAGGTTGCCTTGACCTCGCTCATAGCAAATCTTCTCAGCCTACCACAGCTCCTATGTTGCGGTATAAGCGATTAAAACCTATCAGGCGTTGGAGATAAAGGTGCGTCGCTTGAAGCTACAGCCAAAGATAAGTGAGACCAGGTGGGACGTCAACAAGGAGCTGGAGCTCCTTGACATATGGCGAAAGGAGGCCCTGTCGTCGTCCGGTTCAGCGGAGTGGCGCGACAAGGAGGTGCTAGTGATAGACACGCCGCCGCCCTACGCCAGCGGCAAGTGGCACGTGGGGGGAGCAGCCCACTACGCGCAGATAGACATGATCGCCAGGTACTTTAGGTTAAAGGGTTACTACGTGCTGGTCCCCTTCTACGCCGACAGAAACGGCCTCCCAGTGGAGGTTCAGGTGGAGAAGTCCTACGGTATAAACGCTAAGGACATGGCATCAACTCCTGGGGGCAGGAGGAAGTTCCTTGAACTCTGCAGGGAGTACCTTGACAGGGCCGAGGGGGACCTGGTCGGCGTGTGGACTAGGCTAGGCTGCTCCTTTGAGTACTGGCGTGAGGGGACTGACAGCCCTAAGTACAGGACCCTGACGCAGAGGACCTTCATAGAGCTGTTCAGGAGGGGCCTTATCTACGAGGCTGAGAGGCCCGTAAGGTGGTGCCCGCGCTGCGGCACAACGCTGGCTGAGGCTGAAATAGAGTACGAGGAGAGGGATGACTTCTTGTACTATATAAAGTACAGGCTCGCCGACGCTGGGGAGGAGCTGGTCGTTGCCACCTCTAGGCCTGAGCTCCTGCCCGCCTGCGCTGCACTAGCATATAACCCGCAGGACAGCAGGTACAGGGGCCTGGCGGGCAGGAAGGCCATAGCACCCCTCTTCGGCAACGAGGTTATCATTGTTGAACATCCGGGCGTCGACATGAACTTCGGCACCGGGCTTGAGATGATCTGCAGCTACGGCGATGAGGACGACGTGAGGCTATTCAGGGAGCTTAACTTGAAGCCGAAGGTTATAATTAATGAGAAGGGGGTCATGACTCAGGACGCGGGCTTCCTCGCAGGCCTGAGCGTAGAGGAGGCCCGCAGGAAGGTCGCAGAGGAGTTGGAGAAGCAGGGCCTGTTAGTGAAGAAAGAGAGGATCAGGCATAGTGTGCCGATATGCTGGAGGTGCAAGACGCCGCTCCAGATAATAAACAGATCGGAGATCTTCCTCAGGCAACTTGACCTGAGGGAGCAGTTGAGGGAGCTTATAAATAAGCTTGACATGAGGCCCGAGTTCCACAAGAAGAAGCTCTTGCAGTGGCTTGACGCAATAGCGATGGACTGGCCCATATCAAGGGACCGCTACTACGGCACCGAGATACCCCTGTGGCGCTGCACCAAGTGCGGCTCGCTCCTGGTGCCAGAGCCTGGAAGGTACTACAGGCCGTGGGAGGAGCAGCCGCCCTGGGACAGGTGCCCCGTCTGCGGCGCCCCCAAGGAGTACCTTAAGGGTGAGACCCGCGTCTTCGACACGTGGTTCGACTCCAGCATATCCATGCTCTACGCGACCAAGTGGATGGAGGACCCTGAGTTCTTCAGGAAGGCGTCCTCTAGCGTCCTGAGGCCGCAGGGCGAAGACATAATAAGGACGTGGCTTTACTACTCGCTCCTAAGGGTCTACCAGCTCACGGGGAAGTCAGCTTTCAGGTGGGTAAGGATAACCGGCATGGGGCTCGACCCTAAGGGCAGACCCATGCACAAGAGCCTTGGCAACGTTATAGACCCAGACCCCATAATAGCTAAGTACGGCGCTGACGCCTTCCGCTTCTGGGCAGCCTCGTCAGCGAGGCTGGGCTACGACTACAGGTATGACGAAAAGAAGGTCGTAACCGGCAGGAACTTTGCAACTAAGCTGTGGAACCTTGCTAGGTTCATATCATCCTTCCCGGAGCCGCAGGAGGCCAAGCTGAGGCGCATAGACAGCGCCTTCCTGGCCCTCGCGCAGAAGTACATAGATGCGGCCGTCAGTGGATATGAGAACCTAGACGTGTACGAGCCTGCTGTGCAGCTCTACGAGCTGGCCTGGAACGTCTTCGCGTCACACTACGTCGAGCTAGTCAAGGACAGGGCCTACTCTGAGAGCTACCCTGAGGAGGAGAGGGCGTCGGCCTGGTACACGCTGCACAGGATTTACAGGTCCATCATAGTCCTCCTCTCGCCGATAATGCCCTTCGTCACGGACTTCATATATAGACAGCTCTACGACAGAAGCGTGCACTCAGAGAGGCTGCCGGGCAAGCTCTTAGAGGGACCTGACGTGGACCAGCTGGCGGAGGACGCAAGGCTAATAATGAGCGTCAACAATGCCGTGTGGGCCTACAAGAAGTCCAAGGGGCTTAAGCTCAGCGAGCCCCTGGAGGGCTCGACAGTAATGATACCTGCGAGGCTGGCCTCCTACATTGAGGACCTGCGGTCATTCCACAAGGTCAACTTTAATACCTACGTCGATGAGAGACCGACAGGAACGGAGATAGGGCCCGGCATTTATATAACCTCTGCCCAATAAGGCCCTTAAGTCCTCAGGGCTTTAGTCTAACTTTGACGGGTCGCCGATGGGCGTTTCTTTTGACACCCTGGACTTCGTTCTCTGACGTAAGCCTGTTGTAATGGGCTGTTATGAACAACCTGCGTGCAGAGCTTTAGTTCCGATACGTGCATAACTGAGTGGGACCCATTCATGATAACCGTAGTGGGAGGCGCCGGAAGGGTAGGAGTCACAACAGGCGCCATGGTACTTCTTAGGGACCTGGACGATGTGATGCTTATAGACATAAAGCCCAACGCGCCTCAGGGTGAGGCGCTGGACCTGAATCACATGGCCGCGGTCCTAGGCATCTCAAGGAGGGCCTACGGCTCCAACGACTACAAGGACATGGCGGGATCTGACGTAGTTATAGTTACGGCTGGCTTCCCAAGGAAGGCTGGTCAGACCAGGGAGGAACTGCTCAAGGTAAACGCTGACGTCATGAAGCAGGTAGCCGACAACATAAAGGAGTACGCGCCTAACTCGAAGGTCCTGGTCCTCACGAATCCCTCGGACGCCATGACCTATGTCATGTATAAGAAGTTGGGCTTCCCGAGGGAGAGGGTGATAGGCTTCAGCGGCCTCCTAGACTCGCCAAGGCTGGCCTACTACGCCTCCGTCAAGCTTAACATATCGGCTGCCTCAATACAGCCTATAGTCCTCGGTATGCATGGCGAGAATATGTTCCCAGCGCCTAGGCTCTCCACTGTTGGCGGCGTTCCTCTGACCTCGCTCATGAGCCAGAAGGACATAGACGAGATAGTGAAGCAGACCGTAAACGCGGGCGCCGATATAATAAAGCTGAGGGGCTACAGCAGCAACTGGGCCCCTGCGGCCGGCCTGGCCCTGATGGCTGAGGCCGTAAAGAAGGACCAGCGCAAGGTCTACATAGTTAGCGCCTACCTCAATGGCGAGTACGGCTATCGCGATGTAATAGCTGAGGTGCCAGCCGTCCTCGGGCGCAACGGGATCGAGAAGATACTTGAGCTCCCGCTCAACGAGGAGGAGAAGAAAGGTCTCGACAAGAGCATCAGCGCGGTCAGGGACCTGATTAACGCCCTTCCGCCAGAGTACAAGTGAAGGTCCTATTTTAACAGCCCTTTATTTATCGCCTAATATCGTTTTTAAGGCCTCTCCGCGAGGCGTAATCTAGGTAAGGCGAGCCGAGTTGGCCTCCAGCGCTCAGCTTCCTAAGAAGGTGTTCTACGTTAACATATTTCAGCTGAACTACAGGCCCTCGTCCCAGTGCGAGTTCTTCGAATCCTACGACATCGGAGGGTCCTACATTGCCTACTGTAAGGTCCTCGAGAGCTACATAGCGAGATCAAAGGTGCGCAAGTGCGAGATATCATACCAGGACTGTCCATACAGGAGGGCTGGACTCAAGGCCCTCACTCCCGGCTGAGGCCCTACTGCTCGCAACTCGCATTTTTAAGATCTCCCAGCACGCACTAACCTGTTGAGCCGGCTGGGGGTTAAGCTTGCCCGAACTTTACTGCGAGGTGTGCGGCAAGCCGATCGTCGGGAGCGGGCACAGAGTTATCATGGATGGCGCAGAGCTCCTCGTATGCGATGACTGCTTTATGAAGCTCACCAGGAGCGGCCGCGCTGTGCCCGTCACCGCGAAACCAAGGGAGGTTAAACTAAAGCCGAGGAGGCAGGCCAAGGAGGAGGTCCTTGAGGTTGTCGATAACTACCCTGACATAATAAGGGGCGCCAGGGAGTCGAAGGGGTGGACCCAGGCAGCCCTGGCCCAGAGGCTTAAGGTCAGTGAGGCGCTCATCAAGAAGATAGAGAGCGGCAAGTACAAGCCTACCGTGGAGCTGGCGAGGAAGATAGAGGCCCTCCTAAATGTTAAGCTGCTCCAGCCCATTGAGAGCGAGGGTGAAGGCGAGGAGCCTCCTGAGGACGCCCTGACCTTTGGCGATGTGGCTGTGGTTAGGAGGGACAGAAGTTCTTGAGCTTAGCTAAGGGGGCTGGGGCCAGGAGGGCTCTCCTAGTCATCTCGCGCGACCACATAAGCCACCTGGAGGAGGCCTTAGCTATAGCGGAGAGCGCTAGCTATGAGGTCGTTGACATAGTAAGGAGGCCCAAGCCTGGCAGGAGGCTCAGCGACGAGGCCGTGAAAAACATCAGTGCGAGGGCTCAGGAGCTCGGCGTCGACGCCATCATATACTACGGCAACCTGGAGCCCTCCTCCATGTATAAGCTTGAGAGGGCCTCAAAGGTCAAGGTGCTTGACAGGGTCCTTATCATACTTGAGATATTCGCGCTTCACGCAGGGTCCAAGGAGGCTAAGCTTCAGATCGAGATGGCCAGGCTGAAGCACGAGCTCCCCCTGGTAAGGGAGTACATAAGGAGGGCTAAGCTCGGGGAACAGGTGGACTTCCTGGGCCCTGGCAGGTACGCCTTCGAGTCCTATGAGAAGTACATGATAAGCAGGATAGCCAGGATACGCAGGGAGCTCGACGAGCTCAGGCGAAGGGTGAGGACTCAGGAGCTGGCCAGGAGGGACAGCGGCTTCATACTGGCCTCGATAGTGGGCTACGCGTCCGCTGGGAAGACCTCCATATTCAATGCCATAACCGGTGAGAGGCAGCCCACAGGGCCCGAGTACTTCACGACCCTCTTCGCCAAGCATAAGCTTGTGGATTACAGGGGGGCTAAGATAATGCTGATAGACACCGTTGGCTTTGTGAGGGATGTGCCGGCGGAGATCATAGAGTCCTTCTACTCCACGCTTCAGGAGGCGGCCCTCGCCGACGTCCTGATATTTGTGATAGACTCCTCTGAGGATAGCGACACAATTAAGGAGAAGCTGCAGGCCGGCATCTCTGTTCTGAGCAAGCTAAATGCAATCAACAAGCCCATAATATTGGCGCTTAACAAGGTGGACCTCGCGCCTGAGGTGGAGCTGGGCGCCAAGGAGTCCACGGTGAGCAAGCTGGCGGCCCTGGCGGGCCTCAGGGCCCAAGTTGTTAGGGTCTCAGCGCTTAAGGGCCTCAACCTTGACCTACTGCTTGAGAAGGTGGCCAGCAGTGTCGGAAGGCCTGGAGAGCCTACCGAGGCAGTACGGCAGGGTGTACGTGCTAAGGCTGGGACACAGGCCGGCGCGTGACAAGCGCGTCACGACTCACGTGGCCTTAGTGGCTAGGGCCTTTGGAGCTAACGGCTTCGTCCTAGAGGGCGTGTGCGACGACTCCGTCTACAGCTCGTTGGCTAAGGCCTCTAAGACCTGGGGCGGCATGATAAGTTACGAGTGCGGCGTTGATGGCCATGAATACGTAAAGGCGTGGAAGGCCTCAGGTGGCGAGATCATACACCTGACTATGTATGGCCTTCCACTTGATGACGTTATAGGCAAAGTCTCCTCCTCGCCCAAGCCTAAGCTGGTAGTCGTTGGCTCGCAGAAGGTCGAGTCGTTCTACTACATGAACTCTGACTACAACGTGGCGGTGGGGTGGCAGCCCCACAGCGAGGTGGCGGCCCTTGCACTGTTCTTGGATAGATTATTTAAAGGTCGGGAGCTCTATTACTACTATTCGGACGCCACAGCTATCATAATGCCGAGCGAGAGAGGGAAGAGGGTTGAGCGGAGAGAACGGAAGTGAAGAGGAGAGCAGGGGCCTTAAGAGCCTCAGGCAGCTCATAAGGATACTGTCAGTGAAGTCTGGCATTGATGAGGCTATGGCTGACGATCTCTTCGACTTCCTGCTCACCGTTGACCCTGAGAAGGGGATAAGCGACGAGGAGGTCGAGCAGATAAAGGGGTACAAACAGGCAGACGTAAGGAAGGTGTTCAGGATATTCTATGATTTAAGGATAGCTTCGTACCGCCGTGGGAAGCACCCTGACACAGGGGCCACGAGGTACTATTGGTACCTCGACTCAAGGGACGCGGACCTGGCGCTCCTCAGGCGTAAGCTACAGGTGCTTGAGAAGCTCAAGATGAGACTAAAGTATGAGAAGGAGAACGAGTTCTACGTCTGCCCAAAGGACGGGGCCAGGTACACCTTTGACTACGCCTACGAGTACCAGTTCACCTGCCCCAAGTGCGGCACTATGCTTGTACCTGACGACAACAGCAAATATGTAAAGGTGCTGGAGGACCGCATATCAAGGCTTGAGGAGGAGATCAAGAAGGATGAGAGGCGGGTTTTTGGCCGTTGACCTCTTCTCGGGGGCCGGAGGCTTCTCAAGGGGCTTTGAGCTGGCAGGCTTTAACGTTGCTGTCGCTGTTGAGAATGACCCGCCCGTCGCCAAGACATATAAGGCAAACTTCCCTCACACCTACCTCATAGCTGACGACGTTAAGGATGTGAGCGAGGTCACGATTAAGGACGTGAGCGGCCTGGGAAGGGGCGACTTTGACGTTGTTATAGCGAGCCCTCCCTGTGAGCCCTTCACACCAACCAACAGAAAGAGGATGCAGGACCCCACCGACAGGATACTAACTGACCCCATCGGCCAGCTCTACCTTCACGCCATAAGGCTGATAGGCGAGCTGAAGCCCAAGTACTTCGTCATAGAGAACGTGAGCGGCGTCGCGGAGGGCCCCATAAGGAAGGTCATTGAGGGCGAGCTGAGGCGCAACGGCTACGAGAGCATCTACTTTAATATAGTGCACTCCGAGAAGCACGGCGCCCCCAACGAGAGGGTCAGGGCCTTCGTGTCTAACGTGGAGCTGAGGCTCAAGCGGTCAGCGCCCGTCACTGTTGAGGAGGCCCTAAGGGGTCTCCCTGAGCCGGGGAGCCCCTGGCCTCCTAACCATGACTATCCTCAGCCGCTCAGCAGGAGGCTCGAGAGGAAGGTGAGCAGGGTAGCGTGGGGTAGGGCGATGATAACCTTCGAGGGCGCCGACTCCAGGAGGTTCCGTAACTTCATAAGACTCAACCCCAACAGGCCGGCCCCCACGGTTATGGGATCCTCCAGGTTCATACACCCATACGAGGATAGGCTGCTCACAGTGAGGGAGCAGGCCAGGCTCATGGGCTTCCCAGACTACCACGTGTTCCTGGGCGGCAGGGACTCACAGTACAACATGGTAGGCGAGGCTGTCCCCGTGCCGCTCGCCAGGAACATAGCGGATTACCTTATGGGGCTCCTCAAAGAAGGTGATTAGATGTGAGTTCCGAATATCTGCTTCCTCTTCTCCATCCTGTTGCGGACCTTCTCAACAGACTTTAACAGGTGCTCCTGTGAGACGTAGTTCTTCCCGTCCCTAATTGCAAAGAACCCGGCCTCTGTGACGACCGCCTTAAGCTCAGCGCCTGAGAAGCCCTCCGTTATGGCGGCTACCTCCTCGAGGTCCACGTCCTTCAACTTCATGCTCCTCGTGTGTATCTTTAATATCTCAAGCCTCCCCTTCTTGTCAGGCAGGGGTATCTCTATCAGCCTGTCAAACCTGCCGGGCCTCAGGAGCGCTGGGTCTAGGAGGTCTATCCTATTTGTGGCCGCCACAACCTTGACGCCCTCCAGCGGGTCGAAGCCGTCCATCTCGGCCAACAGCTGCAACATAGTCCTCTGGACCTCCCTGTCCCCGCTGGTGCCCAGGTCTACTCTCCTAGAGCCTATGGCATCTATCTCATCAATGAATATTATCGAAGGTTTCTTCTCCTTAGCCAGCCTGAAGACCTCCCTAACTATCCTGGCCCCCTCACCTATGAACTTGTTGACGAACTGGCTGGCGACCACCCTTATGAAAGTGGCCTTTGCCTCCCCGGCCAGTGCCCTAGCCAGCAGCGTCTTGCCGGTGCCAGGCGGACCGTAGAGGAGCACGCCCTTAGGCGGCTCAACGCCTATCTCATTAAAGAGCTCAGGCTTTATGAGGGGCAGGCCCACGACCTCGTAGATCTCCCTTATCTGGCTCTCAAGCCCTCCCACGTCATTGAAGCTCGCTGAGGGCTTCTCCTCTACCTCCATGGCCTCCACGAGCGGGTCGTGAATAGAGGGTAGCACCTCAACGATTGTCGAGCCCTTGTTGTTGAGTGCCACGGAGGCGCCCGGCCTCAGCTTGTCCGCGTCAACGTTCGAGGCCACCTTAACCACCAGGTTGGGCCCCGTCGAGCTCTTAACCACGGCCCTCCCATCCGAGAGCACCTCCAGTACCATGGCCTCTATGTAAGGCGGCTCCAGGAGCTTGTTAAGCTCCTGTTTATAGAACTCCAGGTCCTTCTCCAGGTTCATGTTTAGCTGGGTCAGGTACCTGACCTTCTCCCTGAGCAACGCCAGCTCGTCCTCATCTGGCTTGTCCTTAGCGCTCCTGCCTGACTCGCTTATGGACAACTACGCTACCCCGTTCCCCATTATCTTAGCCTATGCGTTTTTAAGGAGCTTAGCCTAGTCCTCTGTCCGGCCTCCTCGCAGCCGCTGCCAGGCGTCTTCACTCCACATAGTTCTCGTTTATATTAAATTTCACACATAGGCTACAGGTCCTCGGCCGTCGCCCTTACTCCTCGCTGCGGGGAGCAGTCCATTCATGGATCCCAGAGAATTGAGTATGTACTTGCGCGGGGACGCCTACACATCTGGCGCGCCCACTACGGCCTCCCTATATGCGCTCTCAAAACTTAAGCTTAATCAAATTTAAAACTTTACCGCCCGAAGGGCAGCTTGTCCCCTTTGTTAACTCCCCGGTTAACTAGCAGCCCTAGCTACTACTACAAGACAAGGGGCGCTGCTACAAGAGGGTGGGGGCCCCTAGGTGGTGTAATACTACTACCTTTATGCAAACGGTATTATCAAGAGAGCTGGCGCGCTGGGCGCTAGGGTCAGCTGACCCGTCAATAATAGCGAGTCAGTATAGTAGAAGCTAGTGCTGGCACTGCCTGAAGAGCTCCTTTACGGACTTTGAAAACCCAACCCTTATTCCAAGCCTTGGGTCTGTGTAGATGTAGACTATGCCCTTGCTCTGGAGGTCCCTCACCCTCCTGAGCAGCCACTCATAGTCAGCCTTGAGCCTCTCCGCAAGCTGATCGACGTACATATAGGTGACGCCGTACTTGGAGTAGTGGCTCAGGAGCTCCATAACAACCTCGCTCTCCTCGTCGGTCACCTTGTCCTTGAGGAGCTGCAGGACGCAGGCGGCATTAGAGACTCTTCCCTCTTGTTGTTTCTTGTCCGATTTATTAGTTAGGTTTGCAATGAATGACTGAACGTCGCTGCCCTCGCTCTCCTCGGCACGAGCCCTCTTGTTGTTTCTTGTCTGACTGGCAGAGCTCATCAGCCTCTGGGCTAAGGCCATGAACTCGTTGAACCTCTCGTCTCGCTGGGCCTCAGCCACCTGCCTGGCATAGTCCTCCCCTTTGGGCGTCAGGTACCACATGCCGAGGTCGTAGTCCACATAGCCCCTCGACTTCCAGTACGAGAGGTAGCTGGAGACGTACTTGGGCTCCTTACTTAGGACCTCCGCTATCTCAGCGGCCTTCATAGGCCTGGCGAGGAGGAGCACCAGTATGGCGTCAACGAGCTTGCTCCTGGGTCCTCCCTTCTCCTTCAGCGACTCCAGCGGCTGCAGCTCATCAGCGCTCTTCCTCATGGCTCCCCAGGCTCTGAGTTACACTATGAGAAGTTTCCTTCGGGAGAGCTAAGTAATACTAGCCTCTCCCAGCGCCCTGAGTCATCACCAAAGGCATGCAGCTGGCCCGCGACGCTCTGTAAACTGGGGGGTTTACAAAGGCTTGACCTAGAGGCGGGCTCCGTTTAAGACGTTTAAGCGCCAAGGCCGCAGGCTCTCGCTATAATTTCAACGACGGCGTTAACCAGCGCCGGACCGCACGCGGAGGGCACGACTATCACTGTTCCCTTCCCTGCGCCGCTGACCCCTGTTGACGTCACCGCCCTACCTATGGCCTCCTCAAGCTGGGCTGGGAGCCCAGGGAAGCCGAGCTTCGGAGGGTCCAGGTAGCCGACAACTACCAGCCTACAGCCCTCTGCAACCACGTAGTCCCTTATCTCGTAGACCTGCGTGAGGTCCCTTGGAGGCTCAAGGCTCAAGGTTATAAACAGGCAGCTCCTCAGGTCGCCCAGCTCGGTCACCGAGCACCCCCTTGGACTTATGAGGCTCTCCAGGGCAGACAGAAGCCTCAGGCCTCTGTCGGTTGTCCTGCTCCCGAAGTCGCCCTTTGTTATGAGGCTCTCCCCAAGGAGCCTCCTGATGAGGGTCTTGGTGGAGGCCTCGGTCAGGCCGAGCTCCCTGCTCAGGGCTATCCTGCCGAGCTCGTACCTTGACAGCCTCCTCAGGGCCTCAACGACGTGCCACGATGTGAAGCCAGGCCTTCCGCCCCTCTCAGCGGCTGTCACCCTCTTCAGGACCGCTACTGCCTCGCAGCCTCCTTGGAGCTGGTAGGACGTCCCAGGCTCCCTCATCAGGAGTTACACCCTCGTCTATCATGAATGTAGCTACGTCCTGGGGTAGTATCTCGTCGCTGGAGATTATAACCCTTTTAACGTCATCCCAGCTCCTCTTAGCCCTCAGGCCAAAATCGTCCCAAAGCCACTCAATGATATCATCGAGGGACACCTTGCCCTTCAGCTGGCTCAGCAGGGCCTCCTTAATTGCCTTGTTCCTTAAGTTGTCGTGCACCCAGGGCCCCCAGCAGCCTTCGACCTAGTGACTTAATTAGCACATTGTCTCCAACCCTGACTAAATCGGTCCTACGAGGAGAAGTGGGCCAGCTAACCTAGACCTTGCCACCATGGGACAAGTGATAAGAGCCTCGGACTATTCACTAAGGTAAGGTGGCGACGGCCTGCTAATGCCCGAGAGGCCCCAGGCCAACGTTAAGCTGCTGGAGAGCTACCCAGTAATGGGTATGCCGAAGGTAGAGGTTGACATCTATGAGGACAGTGAGGGCAGGCGCTACTACGAGGCCGTGGAGCCTCCTCTTAGCACTGACGTGAGGCGCGCGGCCTACAGGGAGCTCCTGGACCTCGCATCAAAGGACGTGGGCCTCCTGGACTCCCTAACAAGGGTTGACAGCGTTGAGAAGGCGTTTGGAATCCTCAGGCCTTACGCGGAGCGGATAGTCATGAGGTTAGTTAAAGGGAGGAGAGTTAAGGTTGATGACGCTGTCACAGCCGTGGCCTACCACGCAGCCAGGGACCTGGTGGGATACGGCCCCATAGAGCCCCTCATGAGGGACCCCTACATAGAGGACATATCATGTAATGGCGTCGGTATACCGATATTTGTATACCACACCAGGTACGAGTGGCTCACCACGAACGTGGTTCTTCAGACCCACGACGAGCTCAACTCGCTGGTCGCAAAGCTTGGCGTCAGGAGCGGCAAGGAGCCGTCGGTGGCAACACCAATAGTGGAGGGGGTCCTTAAGCGCGAGGGCTACAGGGTTAACATAGTGCTTGACGTCGTGTCGCGCCACGGCTCACAGTTCACCATAAGGAAGTTCAGGGCAGAGCCCTTCACTATAGTGGAGCTGCTGAGGTCAAGGACTCTGGACCCGCTTGTGGCGGCCATTCTTTGGATAGCTGTCTCCAACAAGCAGGGGGTGGTCTTCTACGGGCCCACGGGCAGCGGCAAAACAACGCTCCTCAACGCTGTCACCATGCTCGTGCCAACCGAGTACAAGATAGTTACCGTTGAGGACACGCCGGAGGTCTTCCTGCCGTTCCATGAGAACTGGGGAGGCATGACATCAAGGCCCTCCACGGACCCAAGGGTTGAGAACGTGACACTGCAGAGCCAGGTCGAGGCGGCGCTGAGGCAGAGGCCTGACGTCATAATAGTAGGCGAGATAAGGTCGAGGGAGGCCTTCGCGTTCTTCCAGGCCCTGGCGACAGGGCATGGGGGGCTCACAACGGTCCACGCCGAGTCAGCCGACGTGCTTGTGAAGAGGCTGACCTCACCCCCAATGAACGTGCCTGCAAGCCTCGTCTCAACGGCTAAGCTCTTCGTTAATATACTTCGCGTTGAGAGAGGGGGCCGCGTTTCAAGGAGAGTGACGAGGGTGCACGAGTCGAGGGGGTACGAGCCCTCGACGGATACCATAAACCTAGCTGAGATGGTCGTGTGGGACCCCGATAGGGACATCTGGAGGCTGACTAGCGATAAGATAGAGCTACTTAAGATCGTTGCCGACCTTAGGCTGACGACCTACGAGAAGGCCTACGAGGACGTGCTGCGCAGGGCCACAGTCCTTGATTGGCTCGCCAAGAAGAACGCTGACATAACGATGCTTCACACCGTGACCAGGCTCTACGAGCGCGACCCGGACGCGGTCTATAACGAGGCCCTTAAGGAGGTGAAGCGCTTTGAGCCGCCGTAGGCCAGATGGGCTCCACCTTGAGCCCCTCTGCGGCCTTCTTAGGAGGCTCAGCCCTAACATAGATTACCTTGTCATAGGCTCCGGCATGGCAAGGGGCCTCAGGGAGTACTGCGCCAGGAGGGTCACATTGATTTTGGTGTCCATGACGCTGCTGCTGCCGCTCCTCGCGGCCCCTGTGGCAGTCAAGCTCAGGCTGGGGGCGGCCCTTGAGGCGCTCCTCATAGCCTCAGCTGCAGCCACGGGCTTCATGGCGTCGCTGGGGCTGGCGGTAGGGCTGCCAGCCTTCAGCTACACGTCAAGGGCTGACTACCTGGAGGCGAAGTTCCACGTCTTTGCGTCAACCCTGGCCTCCCTCCTGGCGGGTGGCCAGAACCTCTCGGAGGCTCTAGAGGGCCTGGCGAGGTACGCCGACGATCTAAAGGAGTTTAAGGTTGAGATAAACTACATAACGTTGATGACATCCCTCTCGCAGGACCCGACGTTTATCCTGAGCGAGCTGGCTAAGATAACGCCCTCGAGCAGCCTCAAGACGCTGGCAGACTCCTTAGCTAAGGGCGTGGCTACGGGCTCGGACCTGCTCTCTATAGTAAGGTACCAGCTTGAGACCTACACCAGCTACTACTACAGCCTGGTGGATAAGGTCACGGCCTCCGTTGGCTCCCTCCTCGAGATGTTCCTCTCCATAGGCATGATAATGCCCATCATGGTAACTATAATGGGGATACTGTTCTCTGTCTACCCTATACACGGCATCTCGTTTGTTTCCCTGGTAGTGCTGGCGATATTCATACTCATGCCGATACTATCGTTTATGACAGTGGTCCTCATAGATAACCAGGTGTCTAAGGTAAAGCTCTAGGTGACAGCCATGGCCACAAGGAGGGCTAAGCTCTTCTATGCTGCTCTTGCCGCTGCGATAGCGCTTGACGAGTACGTCGTGGTGTTCATGATAATTAAGCACGTAGCTTTCAGGGCATTCGACGGTATACCCGTCCCAATGGGGATACCATCAATAATAGCCTCAGACGTCATAATATTTGGCCCCCTGCTCCCGGCCGCCTTTGTGCTCAGTAGGAGGCAGAGCATTAACAAGAGGCTGAAGGCGCAGAGCAGGGTCTTCCTTCAGGTGTTCCCTAGCATAGCGGCATCGAGCGAGTCCATGGCCGACGCGCTCAGCGCTGCTGCAGCCCTGAGCGACAGGCCCCTCAGGGACTACATAAAGGCCTTCAGCGAGCTCTACAGGGTCACGGGGGACGCCGAGGGCTCCTTCAGGAGGATCTTCTCAAGGGTTCCAAGGGAGGTGAGGCTCCTGCTCTCATCCATAGTTGTCGCCGAGAGGAGCGGGGGCAGGGCGAGGGACGTCCTGGAGATAGTTAGCAGGTACGCGGCCGAGCTTGACAGGATGGAGTTCTCGCTCTACAACAGGCTGAGGTCGTACACGATGATAATATACTTGGGAGTCGCCGTCTATGGGACTGCGAGCGGCATAGGGCTATCCATAGCCAGGTCCCTCTCGGCGACCCCGGTGACACTAGGAGCGTCCCAGCTGTCGGAGGCGACGCTCCTGGCCATCATTGGCTTCCTCTACTACGCGCTCATAGTGCTCTCCCTCGCCTCGGCCTACGTCATGGCTAAGGCCATAGATGACTACCCGCCCAAGACGGTGGTCAACTTCCTCGTGCTCCTGGCCATAGGGTCAGCCACGTTAATCGTATCACTGATCCTAATGCACGGGCCAGGGGTATAACAGTTCGATTAATAAGAAAGAAAAGGAAAATAAAAACGCTGAACGGATAGCACAGATAGCGGGTGCGAGGTGCGCAGGGGCATCAGTGACATAGCGGCCGAGCTAACGCTTATACTTGTGGTGCTCGCTGTGGGAGGAGCCTTCCTCGGCTATTACTACGCCGCGCTCTCGCGCTACGAGACGGCGCTGGGGAACGGCTATGAGTACCTGCAGTACATAGTTCCCGTGTCGGCCTGGTCAAGCGGAGGTCGCGTCTACGCGACCTTCGCGGTGGGCCCCTACGGGGCCAGGCTCGTTAGCGTGCTCGTGAACTCGAGCGTTACAAGCTGCAACGTCACAGTCAACGGCGCGGCTTACAGGCTGCCAGCTGACCTGCCCGCTAACGCCGTCGGCTACGTTTCCTGCAGCTGGAGCGGCCCTGGGGTGGTGACCCTGGCGACAACGTCCGGGGAGGTGAGCGTCTACGCGGGGCCGTAGGTCTCAGGCCGCAATAGTCGGGGGCCTAATAATAGCGCTGGCCGTGCTGGCCTCCATAGCGGCGCTGATCTACGTCATGGATCAGTACAGGCTGAGGGCCCAGTACGCCGCAGAGAGGGAGCAGGATCTGCAGATGGCGCAGGAGCTGCAGCAGACGACGAGCGCCTACCTAGTCTACTTCAACGGGACCTACATAGAGGTCAGGCTTCAGTCCCAGTTCCCCTACTCGTACGAGGTCGTGGGGCTCTCGATAAGGTTAGCCAACGGCTCCCCCCTCGTAGTGACAGGCTCAGGGCCCAGCGCGAACGTCACGGTGGTGGGGCCCTACGGCATAATATACGGCCTCCCGGCCTCGGCTGGGCCGGCGCAGCAGCTCATGGTAATAGTCAAGCTTACTCAGGGCCTAGTGGTCAGCCAGGCTAACATGGCCGTGATCCTTAGGAGTGGTGACGCCGTGACCGCGGTGCCCGTGACCGTCTACTTGCCGCCTGGCACTTCCAGGGGCGTGAGCGTCAACGTCAACAACGAGACCTCCGTTATGGAGCTCATAGAGACCAAGGTAATAACCAACCTCGTGCTAATAGTAAGCCCAAGCAAGAGGATAGCTATACCCAAGGCTTACACCGTTATGAACCTCACTCCAATAGTACTCTACAACCCGACAGGCGACCCCACGCCCACGGGGCTCACGGTTAACTTCACGATAAACCTGAGCAGCGGGATCGTGAAGAGGAACGCCATATCAGCTAAGGATGGGACGGGCGTCGTGCCCCTCGCTAATGTGCTCTTCGCGATATGGAATGGCACCGGCTGGGACCCGCTCGACGGCTGGATAGAGTTCTACAACTCGACCGCGGCAGAGGTCTGGGTAAAGCTTGACAGGTCAATAGAGCCCTACGGCAACCAGACTATATTCATGCTCTTCTTGAACGGCTCAACTCTGGGCACCATAAACTGGGGAGTTAACAGTTACTACACCAAAAACCTCAGCACTGATAACATAGGCTATGTCATGCAGGAGGGCATACTTTACCAGGTGTATGCAGACGCCAATGGGTCGCTTTACAACTCCGGCGGAGGCGTTGGAGAGCCCCTTTCGCAGTATTGCAATAATCAGTATCAGAGTAACTACTGGTGGGATAACTACCTTATGGTGGGCTTCACGTACAGCGGCCTAGGCGGATTCCTATACAACCTTCCCTTGTATGGCGTCAGCGGAGCATTCGCAAGTAGCAACGGCGCCTGCGTCTTCGCCTACAACAACGCTACGAACAGCGGCTCGCCACTTTACTATTATTACTCGCCTACTAATCCAACTTTAACCTTTAATAATGCCCAAACAGGAACCTATGGTGGCCTCTTCCTCCCATATGGCGAGCCGCAGCTGGCGACCCCTGCTAACGAGCCCGTTTTAGCGTCGACCCTGTCAGGGGCGAGCTTGGTCAGCGGCTATGACGTGCTGTTCAACTATGAGCAGGGCTTCGTAGGGGGCAGCCCGTGGCCTTACGGCCTCTACTCGGCCCAGGGCAGCCTGACGTGGCTCGTGAAGGGCCTGGGATGGATTCAGCTCAGCAGCACCAACGTGAACTTATCTGTGACCACGGACGACGGGACAATGGTGCTCCTTGGCACCTCGCCAGGCGGAGGCAACTTCACGAACTGGCTCGGCGCTTACACGAGGTCAAGTGCGATCCTACCCATATGGACTGATGACATGTGGGCTGGGAACTACTACTCCAATAACCTGGAGATCGCCAACCCGGTCACCTTCGAGGCCCCTCTCAGCTCGCTCGTAAATAAGGCCGGGGACTACAGGGTAGTAATAGAGTACTTCCAGGACATCGGCGCTGACACATATTTTGCCGTCTTTGTGCCAAACCCCTCCATGGCGGCTAACTTGACGTGGTATGCCCCTGTCTTCCCGCCGGGAGGCTCCTACCCCTACGCCTTCGCGCCGCTGGCCCCGAGCCTGCTCCTGGGGCCTCATGCCCCCGTTCAGGGCTGGATAGTAGGCTGAAGGTCAGGGGTGCAGGAGGCCAGGGCTATGTCCTTAAGGTAGGTCAGCACGGGCCTCAGCTCCATGAACACTGGGTCGTTGGGATTAGAGCTAATTATAACCCTGCTCACTAGGTCGGCCAGGGCGCAGCTGTCTATGGAGGCTGCCAGCTTGTTGCCCCTCCTGGCCTCCTCGTAGGTCTCCTTGGCCTTGGCTATTATCCTCAGGAGGGAGGCCTTCCAAGACTTGTAGAGCATCACGCTGGCTATTGCTGAGGGGCTCTCCACGTCCTTTATTCTCTTCTCGCTCCTCTCCAGGCTCTCAACGTGGGACATCAGGACGTCGATGATGCCTCCCAGCACCTCGTAGCTCAAGGGCTATACCCCAAAAGGCCTAGGCTGGCCGGAGTTAAGAGGTAAAGGGCCCCTCAGGGCCCTGTAAGGCTTAAAGCTAGGGTATTAGGGCAGCCAAGACCGCCTTCTCCGTGTGGAGCCTGTTCTCGGCCTCGTCCCAGACCACGGACCACGGGCCCTCTATGACGTCGTCTGTGACCTCCTCGCCGCGGTGGGCCGGCAGGCAGTGCATGAATATTGCCCTGCTTGAGGCCCTTTCCATCAGCTTTGAGTTTACCTGGTAGGGCGACAGCAGCCTCCTCTTCTCCTCAGCCATGCTCTCCTGCCCCATGCTCACCCAGACGTCGGTGTAAACAACGTCAGCGCCATCAACAGCCTCCTCGGGCCTCTCCGTGAACTTTATCTCAGCCCCGCTGACCTCAGCGTCGCTGAGGGCCGCCTTGAGTATCTGCTCGCTTGGCTTAAGGGAGGCCGGGGAGGCCGCGTATATGCTCACGCCCAGCTTCGCCCCGGCCACCATGAGGCTGTGGAGCATGTTGTCACTCCCGTCGCCGACGAAGGCGAGCTTAAGTCCCTTGAACTTGCCCTTCTTCTCATATATGGTCAGGTAGTCAGCAAGTGCCTGGAGCGGGTGGGAGAGGTCGCTCAGGGCGTTTATAACGGGGACCGTGGCGTGCCTGGCAAGCGTCACGAGGTCGCCGTGGTTCCTGACCCTGGCCGTTATGGCGTCAACAAACCTTGACAGCGTCCTGGCGGTGTCCGGCACGGTCTCTCCACGGCCCAGCTGGAGCTCGCTGGAGCTCAGCATTATGGGCAGGGCGCCCAGCTGGTAGGCGGCAACCTCAAGGCTCACCCTGGTCCTCGTTGAGGGCTTCTCAAAGATCATCGCTATGCTCCTTCCCCTTAGAACGTCGAGCACCCTCTCGCCGGCGTAGAAGCGCTCCTTCATCTGCCTGGACAGGTCCAGGAGGAAGTTAACCTGCTCAGTTGAGTAGTCCGTGAGGCACAGGAGGTCCTTGCCCTTCAGCTCATGCGGGGAGACCACGTTAATCGCCTGGTCACCAAGCATCATGACAGTTTAAAAGCTTACAAAGAGCCAGACTCCTGGTCCGGGGACCGCCTTGCCTCCAAGACATGCCACCCAGAGCGAGCTGGCTCAGATAAGCTACCTCCTGGCGCTGCAGTTCAACTGGGACGTGGCCAGGTCCATAGTCTCGCTCCCCCTCCAGGTGGAGCTCAGGAGGGGCAAGATAAGGTACGTCTACTATAATGGCGTCAGGCTCATGACGCTGAGGCCCAAGGACTTCACATTCAGCATATCCTATGAGGCTGGCAAGATTATAAGGGACTCCGCGAGACCCCCAAGGTTTAGGGTTGTTGTGAGCGGTGACCTGAAGAGTGGCGTGAGGGGGGAGCACGTAGTCAACTCAGACCCGCTAATAAGGCCAGGCGACGAGATCCTGATAGTTGACCCGGGCGACAGACTGCTGGGCGTCGGCAAGGCCAAGGCACCCGGGTTCCTTATGCGCGACCTTGGCGATCAGGAAGTGGTGAGGCTTAGGGGAGGTGCTGAGGAGTGAAGGCGCGGAGCGTCACAATAGTGGTCAGGCAGCCCCCTGAGTACTTCAAGGGGTCCGTCCTGGTGGCCGGCTTCCCTGGCTTTGGGAGAGTTGGCCACGTTATACCTCGCTATCTTGCTTCGGCGCTTTCATTAAACAAGGTGGGCTACGTGCTCACGCCGAAGCTGCCGTCTATGATAGTGATGGAGGATGACGGCATAGGCTTCCCCTTTGAGCTGTACGCGGGGAAGGGCGTCGTCTCTGTGGTCAACAGGGCGGTGCCTGAGCCCGCCGACCAGAACGCCTACTGTAACGAACTGGCCCTGTGGGCCTCCCAGGTTGGGGTGAGGATGGCGGTGCTGGTGGGCGGCCTCAGCAGGGAGTACGAGCAGCAGGACGAGAAGTACGGCTACAGGTGGCTCCACAACAGCCTCTACAGCGATCCCAAGCTCTCGGCCCCGCTTATGGAGGAGGGACTTGGCGTCGTTGGCCCTCTGGCTCTGCTCCACATATACCTTGAGCACTACGGAGTCCCATCGGTGATGGTTCTCCCGTACTCCGCCGTGGAGGCCGTTGACTATGACGCGGCCCTTGTAGGCATGAAGGTGATAGTTAACGAGGTACTGGGGATCCAGGCTTCCATGGAGGAGCTTGAGAAGCTCGCTGAGAAGCAGAAGGAGGAGCTTGAGAAGATCACAGAGCTGCTGGCGTCGCAGGCAAGGGAGGGGAGGCAGGGAGGCACTAACATATTTATGTAAGCCCGCCCTGCCGGAACCTAGGTTTCAAGGGCTCTCGCTTGACCTTCACTGCCAAAGGGGGAGTTGCCGGCGCTCTTCCCTGGCGCCGCGTCTAGGCCAGAGACAGGGAAGCTCAGCCGGCCCAGCTCCCTTCCAACCTCAACGCTCCACGACTTCCTCTGGGCGACCTCCACAGCTACTGTGTAGCCCTCAGACCTGAGCCTTATGGCTAAAGATCTCATAAAGTTGACTAGGTCCCTGACTACATCTCCAGGCACCGGCTCGGCGTAGCTGAACTGGGCAGTGGGGTAGGCCCCGCAGAGCTCCGCTGGCACAACGCCTAGGTAGGGCAGGTAGTAGGCCACCCCCTCGCCCCTCAGCCTGGGGCACATGCCGGTGCGGCTGAGGAGCGGCACGAGCTTAACGGAGCGCGCTGCCGGCCTGTAGTTGAGGAGTACCCACGTCCTCAGCCTGAGCACCCTGGGGTTCCAGGTGCTCTCCAGAGAGGTGAACCTGACCCCCCTGAGGTTGCCCTTGCTGGTGGGCGTGAAGGACTCCATGTACTTATAGTGCTTGCTTATGGCCCTGAGGGCCTCCTTAGCCTCGGGGCGATAGTTTGAGATCTCCACCAGCAGCTCCCAGAGCCTCCCCTCCCTGATGCTCTGCTTCACCCTCTCTATGGCCCTCCTTATCATGTAGAGGTTGTGTATGGCCAACAGCTTCCTCCTCTGGGCAGGCGGCATCTCTAGCAGGTCCCTCGGGGTGTACTTGATGCAGACCGGGCAGGAGCAGGGGAAGTACTCCAGGTCCTGCAGCTTGACAGTGCCATAGTCCGTTATGTACCTGTCGTCCCTGGCGTAGAGCATGTATGAGGCGGAGTCGAACGTGTCGATCCCGAGGGCCACGGCGAACGGGAATATAAGTGGGTGGCCGGCGCCGAAGAGGTGGACGGGCCTCTCTGGCCTCAGGAACCTCTTAGCCGTGCCTATCATGTCAATGACTACATTGTAGTTGTACTTCTCCATGAAGACAGTAGGACTCCCTATGCCGTACATGGGGTAAGGGAGCTCTGCCGATTCCTTGGCGCTCCTGGCCACGAGGTCAAGGTACCTGCCGCCCTGTATAGGGAGCACCCATACAGGCCCGTCGGAGCCTATGTACCCCAGCGCCTCCTTAGCGTTTCGAAGGGTCTCGTTAACGCTCTCCTCCGCAAGCCTCCTGCTCACGTCGCCCGTGGGGTGGTCGAGGATAACAGCTATGTCGGACCCTATCTCCCTCTCAAAGCTCACTATGGTCTCCTGCTTGATATCTATCTTGCCGTATTCAAGGAGCTGGTAGGCCCCCGAGTCTGTCATAATGACTCCATCGAAGCCTAGGACGGAGTGGACGTTAACCTCCTTCGCCTTCTCCCCGAACCTCTTGAAAAGGAGGTAAGCGTTAGTTATGACCTGATTAAAGCCGACTTCCTTAATCTCCTGGGGCGTTACGTCCTGCCTTAGGGGGTCAATCACGGGGAAAAACGCTGGCGTCTCAACGCGTCCTGACTTTGTCTCAAGGACCCCTATCCTACCTGCGAGCTCGAAGTCCTTTACTTTGAAGGTACCCATCAGCTCACCGTTACCCCCTTTGTCCTGAGGTACTCCCTGTAGAGCGTGTTAAGCTTCTGAGCCAGCGGGCCTGAGCCCTCAACGCCGTTCTTCGAGACCCTTATGGTCCTGCTAACCTCGACAACGTTGGCATCCTCGTACACCTTGACCTGTGACCTGTCTATGTTGCCGAACCTCAGCAGGAACTCCATGAACTCCTTCGCGTTGAAGACCTCGGACTCCCCAACCCTTATTTCCGCGAGGCGGCCTCCGCTTATTATTACCATAGGCCATGCTGAGCCTGAGGAGTCCTTGGCCTCCTCTATGATTACGGAGAGCGTGGCAGGATCAAAGCCCGTGAGCTTGCCCACGTACGTCTTGCCGTCTACTGTGGTGACGTTGACCACGTGATCGATCAGGCTGTTCAGCTTTGCAGTAAATCTTCGCGCGGGCTCCGTCGCTATTGACATCCGCCTTTACACCTAGCGTTAAACTCTGTGGGTTGAGGGAATAAAAGCACTGACATTCATCAAGTGAAGCCCGGGCCTCGGTCGTGTGCCTGGGCATCGACCCTCGGCCATATAGCAGTTCTCGTTTTTAAAGAAAGTTAAGAAGCGGACTTTCCATGGTATGATCGCGGGGAGAACTACCCTCTAAAAATTACTATGATGCAGGGTTTGGGGAAAACCCTTCGCGACCTTAAAAAGGGCCGGCGACACCGTTTGCCCCCACGCCCTCGTTTCAACATCTTGCCTTCATTCACTATCGAGCGCAGGGACCCCCCCACCTCGCCCGCGCCTCATAGGCGATCGGCGTGGGCTCATGGGCGGCTGTCAGGCCGGGCGGCGCGGGGCCCCCATCTACGGCGGCCCGGCCTAATCCCCCTCGCCCCTGGGGCATTGCCCCCATCAGGCGGGGGTCACCCGCTTAGCCTGTTACGGGCGTAATACTATAGAGAATCTCTATTGACATGAAAAAGATTAAGCCCTTAGCGCCGGCCTTGAAATGGTGAGCTGAGGTTGGCCCCAGGCCGTATATTTTCAGCTACTTACAGGGTCTACTGGAGTGAGACGGACGCGGCCTGCATGATGCACTTCTCTAACTACTTCAGAGTCTGCGAGAGGACCGAGGAGGAGTTCCTGACCAGGCTGGGCTTTAGCCAGAGGGCAGAGCCCGGCAAGAGAATTATAATGCCGAGGGTCAGCGCCAGCTGCGACTACAAGAGCCCGCTGGGACCGGGCCACTCGTACAGGGTTGACATAGTTGACATAGTGATAGGCAGAAGCAGCATAACATACGTGTATGAGATTTTTAATGAGACTACCCAGAGACTGTCTGCAGCCTGCACTATAGTAGCGGTGGCCTATGATGAGGCCTCAGGCAGGTCCGTGGAGGTCCCAGTCGAACTTAAGGAGAAGCTCTTAGCGGCCGGCGCGAGGCTCCGCGATGAAAGGGCTACCGGCTAAGGCTTCACAGCGGTGCCCGATGCCCCCCTCAGCATCTCGGGCAACTCGTCGAGGCTGCCTATAATAGCTGTTCTCCTGGTTGCGCTGACGTATTTGATGGCGGCAAGTACCTTGGGGCCCATGGAGCCTGGCGGGAACTCGCCCCTCCTATAGTAACTCTCAAGCTCGTCAGCCCTAACCTCTCTCAGCCACAGCTCGCCGGGCTTCCCAAAGTTAATTGCGACCCCCTTAACGTCGGTCAATATTATAAAGAGGTCAGCCTTAAGCTTGACCGCCAGGAGGGAGCTCGCCAGGTCCTTGTCTACCACGGCCTCCACGGGCCTCAGGCCTTCGGAGGTCTTAATTACAGGGATACCGCCCCCGCCCGTCGATATCACTATCACCCCGCTCTTTACAAGGCCGTCTATTATGTCGGACTCTAAGATGTCCATAGGCTCAGGGCTTGGGACCACCCTTCTGTAGCCTCCCCTCGGGTCCTCCTTGAACACCCACCCGAACTCAGCTGAAAGCTTAGAGGCCTCCTCCTTGCTGAAGTAGCCGCCGACGTACTTAGTCGGGTTCTTAAATGAGGGGTCCTGGGGGCTTACGAGCGTCCTCGTTATTAGTGTGACGGCCCTCCGGGTTCCCTTGAAGGCGTCCTCCACGGCCACCTGAAGCATGAAGCCCAGCCAGCCCTGGGTCATGGCATTGGCCAAGTCCATAGATTGCGCGGGGTAACCCTTGGCCAAGTTCATTATTTCAAGCAGGTAGCCGACCTGAGGACCATTGCCGTGGGTTATTATTACCTCATCGTTAGGGAAGGTGCTCGCTATGAGGGAGGCCGTCCTCCTGACGTTTCTCCACTGCTCCTCCGGCCTTCCGCTCTCCCCCTTCCTTAATATGGCGTTGCCCCCGAGAGCTATGACCACGCGCAATAGCGACACCGCTAACCTTACGTAAGGCCTGGCTATTTTGAGCTATTCTTATTGTTACTTTCCCTCTTAAACTCGCCTACCTCCCACGGAAATATTATCCACTTGTTAACCTGCTCTGCGTAATAGTCAGGGACCAGCTTAGTCCAGGGCTTCACGTAGAGCGCCGCCGTCCTGACGTCTGATGGCATGTAAAGCGAGAGCGCCTGCACAGCGAACTGCAGGGTGAGGCCAGAGTCGCTTACGTCGTCAACAAGCAGGACTTTCCGGTCCTTTATTGGGAGCGTGAGGGGCTGCCTGAGGAAGGGCCTCTCCATCCTCTGTCCCGGGGATATGTAGAGCTTAACCTCTATGGTGCCTATGTCATCAATCCCAAGCCTGTCAGCCAGTAGCCTACCAGGTATGAGGCCACCCCTCATTATACACACTATAGCGTCAGGCCTAAAGCCGGAGGCCCCAATGCCCTCAGCTATCTTGTTGACGGCCTCGTCCACCTGAGACCATGTTATCAATTGAAACTTCTCGTTCCCGCCATGATTTATAGGCAGGATAACCACCTCGTTGGCAGGGCGGCCCCTCTCAAGGAGCCTGCTGTCGACGCCGTCAACGAAGGCCAGGAACCCAGGCCTCGGCATTCCGTCCTGCGACACGGCAGAGGAGAGCCCTGGGTAGCGTGCTATAAGGGCCCTCAGGGCTTCAGTCCAGCTGACACCCTCCACAAGTATCTCAGCCTTACCATCCGCGAGATCCTTTAGAGCCCCCAGTAGCTTAACCTTGACCTTAGTCAAGGGGTTGAGCCCCTTATGCAGCCTTGGCCTCCTCAGCCGCGCGCCTCTGCCTCTCCTTATTTATCTTTACGAGGCTTGTTATGTACCCTGCCACCTGGTTTCTGAGCTTCTTGGAGGACCAGTTCGTGAGCTGGGAGACGACCTTCTTGTTGTTTTCAAAGCTCTCATTGAAGAGGTTTGGGTACTTGGTCAGCAGCTCCCTAGCAGTTCTCTTAACTAGAGTTGTCCTGACCTTGCCCATTTTTACCACCAAGGACTGTGAGGGGCTCGGGCATTAAAAGCATTAGGAAGAGCCCGTAAGTCGTAAGAAAAGCTTTTATAGAAGCACTCCCACGTAACTCTAAGGAGCATTAAGTCGGGTGACTACATATGGCCTCGCAGATAGAAAGCATGGGAGTTCCAGTAATTATACTCAAGGAGGGTAGTCAGAGGACTACTGGCAGGGAGGCCCTGCGCAACAACATGATGGCAGCCATAGCTGTGGCCGAGATCCTCAAGACGACCTACGGGCCAAAGGGTATGGACAAGATGCTTGTTGACAGCCTGGGTGACGTAACTACAACCAACGACGGAGCTACCATACTCGACAAGATGGACATACAGCACCCAGCCGGCAAGATGCTAGTCCAGGCCGCTAAGGGGCAGGATGAGGAGGCTGGCGACGGCACTAAGACCTCGGTCATATTCGCTGGGGAGCTTCTGAGGCAAGCCGAGGACCTCATAGACAGGAACATACACCCAACCATAATTATCCAGGGCTACAAGACTGCCGTTGACAAGGCTGTCGAGGTGCTTAACAGCATAGCTGAGCCTGTGTCCATAGACGACACCGAGAAGCTGATAAAGGTTGCTATGACAAGCCTTAACAGCAAGGCCGTAGGTGAGGCAAGGGAGTACTTCGCCAAGATAGTTGTTGATGCCGCCAGGGCCGTCGCTGAGATGAGGGGTGACAAGCGGTACTACGTTGACATAAACAACGTCCAGATAGTGAAGAAGCACGGCGGAGCTCTGACGGACACGCAACTGGTTAACGGCATAGTCATAGACAAGGAGGTAGTCCACCCTGACATGCCGAAGAGGGTCGAGAAGGCTAGGATAGCAGTCCTTGACGCCCCGCTTGAGATACAGAAGCCTGAGATAGACATGGAGATAAGCATATCATCACCTGACTCCATCAAGAGGCTCCTTGACAAGCAGGAGAAGATTCTGCAGGACAAGGTCGAGAAGATAGCCGCCACTGGCGCAAATGTTGTGATCACCCAGAAGGGCATTGACGACATTGCCCAGCACTTCCTGGCCAAGAAGGGCATACTGGCCGTCAGGAGGGTCAAGAGGAGCGACATAGAGAAGCTCGCCAAGGCCACTGGAGCTAAGATAGTTACAAACCTTGATGACCTAAAGCCTGAGGACCTAGGGTACGCTGACCTCGTCGAGGAGAGGAAGGTAGGCGAGGACAAGATGATCTTCATAGAGGGCGCCAAGAACCCGAAGAGCGTGACTATACTGATAAGGGCCGGCTTCGAGAGGATGGTTGATGAGGCTGAGAGGGCCATCCATGACGCACTGAGCTCCGTCGCCGACGCAATAATGGATGGCAAGATAGTCGCTGGCGGAGGCGCCGTCGAGGCGGAGGTCGCTAAGTCGCTCAGGGAGTGGTCAAAAGGCGTCCCAGGCAAGGTGCAGCTGGCCGTGGAGGCTTTCGTGAAGGCCCTTGAGGCCCTCCCACAGACGCTGGCCACCAACGCCGGCTACGACCCCATAGACATATTAATGAAGCTCAGGAGCACCCACTCTGACCAATCAAAGAAGTGGTACGGTATAGACCTCAACACAGGCAACATAGTTGACATGTGGGCTAATGGCGTAGTTGAGCCGCTGAGGGTTAAGGTGAACGCCTACAAGGCGGGCACGGAGGCTGCGACGCTGATACTCAGGATAGACGACATGGTAGCTGCCAAGAGGAGCACCACAGGCGGGCCAAGCGGCAAGAAGGAGGGCGGCAAGGAGGAGGAAGAGTCCTCACCTTCAACATCTTCAAGCGGCTCAAGCGACTAACACCACATAACGTTTTAGTGCATGTAATAGGCTGTTCTTTTGTGTATGTTGACAATTTTATTACTTTTAGCCAGAAGGAAGAGGTAAGTTTTCCATCGGGCTGTAAAGAGTTGCTGAGGCGCTAGAAGCAGGTGCTAAGTCAAGACGTGAGGCAAAGAGCGGCACTATAAGTTAGTTCAAGGGCACAATGCCTTCCGCAGCTTTTTTGAGCTTCATATATGTCTTTAAGGTTAATTATACTGCATATGCTCATCGGCGGGATCCCCTGTGAGGGGTGAAGGGCCCTCAGGCTCTCCCCGAGGGCTACTCAGTGTGGGGCCCCTGGGGCGGCCCTGAGCGCCCCCGGGCCCGAGCGGGGCGCGGGGGAACAGGGGTGAGGCGATGACTGTAAAGCAGTGAACCCATGTAGGAGCTGAACCCCTGAGCGAGATCTCGCACATCTGAACTCCTCCCAGCCCTGAAGGACGAGGGCTCCCTTCAGGGGGTCATCGGTTCCCCGCATCTGTTCGGGTTTACATCAGCCACCTGCTGGGCAGTCGGGGTGGCCAGAGATCCCCCATACTTATTGGTTGCTGACTCCGCATTCGCGTGCTTAGAGGCAACCACAACTAAAATAAGGAAAGGTCCTTATAGGCCTTTCAGCATCATCCCTGCCCTGAAGGGCGAGGCTTTCAGTTGTAAGGGGTTGAGCGCTAGGCGCTTCAGGGCAACTTTCATAGAGAGGTTATGTGAATTGTTAGCGCGTTAAGCAGTCTGTTGTTTATCGGGCGCCATGACATATTATAGGGCTCTTACAACCGAAAGCCTCGCCCCTCAGGGCAGGGAGGAGTTCGGTTCGGATCAACGTAAAAGTATGGCTTAGGACTATGGTTAAGATGCTTTTTAATTTAACCTGTCAATCCATAAGGCCTTTATGTCAGTACTCCTAGCTCATAAACGGAGGTTAGTTGTGGAACAACATGTAATAGAGTTGCCCAAGAGAGTGGTGGTCGGCGATGGAGTCCTGAAGAGCATAGGGGCTCACATGAAGGAGATGTTTAAAGGAGGGTCCGCCGTCCTTGTTGTCACAGGCCCCCACGTTCTCAACACCCTGTACAACGAGGTCAAGGAGCTTCTTGAGGACAGTGGGTTCAGCGTCTCCTACACCCTGGCCGGGCCCGCCACCGTAGAGGAGGCCGTGAGGCTCGCCGAGGAGGCCTCGAGGGAGAAGGTGGACGTGCTCCTTGGCCTTGGGGGCGGCAGGAGCATAGACCTTGCTAAGTACGCTGCCGCGGAGTCCGGGAAGGAGTTTGTGAGCGTCCCCACAGCCCCGAGCCACGACGGCATAACAAGCCCATTCGCTACGCTGCACGGCTTCGAGAGGCCGTACTCAAAGCTGGCCAAGCCACCCAAGCTGCTACTTCTAGATATAGACGTTATTTCGTCTGCCCCCAGGAGGCTGGCCTCGGCCGGCTTTGGGGACCTAATAGGGAAGTACACAGCCGTCCTTGACTGGAAGCTTGCGCACAACCTGAGGGGTGAGTATTACGGAGCCTATGCGGCCAGCTTGGCGCTGATGAGCGCGAAGCACGTAAGCGCTTACGCTAAGAAGATAGGCCTTGGTAGCAAGGACGGCGTCAGGGCCCTTGTCGAGGCCCTCGTGAGCAGCGGGGTCGCTATGTGTATAGCTGGCAGTAGCAGGCCCGCCAGCGGCTCAGAGCACCTCTTTGCCCACGCCCTGGAGACTATAAGTGAAAGCCCGCCTCTTCACGGCGAGGCTGTAGGCGTTGGCACTATACTCATGTCATACCTCTATGGGATGAGGTGGAAGGAAATAAGGAGGTTGTTGAAGGAGGCAGGGGCCCCTGTCAACGCTAAGGAACTCGGAGTTAACAATGATGAGGTCATAGAGGCGCTTGTGAGGGCGGCGTCGATAAGGCCTGAGAGGTACACCATACTGGGCGAGAGAGGCCTGACTAGGGAGGCTGCTGAGGAGCTTGCAACGAAGACTATGGTCATTGAGTGACAGCGCGGCCTTGTACGAAATCTTGATTGTATCTTTAAAAGCTTGCAGGGGCCCCACAGCTCAGGTGTGGGACTTGTTGAGCAACTACATGGACAAGCTCAGCAGGGGCTGGCATGGTACAACTACGGTAGGCATTATAGCTGGCGACTATGTTGTGCTAGCCGCCGACAAGAGAGCTACGGCTGGGACCATGATAGCTAGTCGCACAGTGAAGAAGATAGTGAAGCTCACGGACTATGCAGCAATGACTATATCGGGTCTCGTCGCTGATGCGCAGGTTCTGGCTGACGCCGTGAGGGAGGAGGCTAGGTTTTATGAGCTTGACACGGGCAAGAGGCTGAGCGTATATAGCATGGCAACGCTTCTTGCTAACATATTGTCATCAAGTAAGTACTTCCCTTACCTGGTCCAGCTGATAGTTGGAGGCTATGACGCAGCGCCAAGGCTATATGCCATAGATCCATACGGAGGCGTCACTGAGGAGAGAGTCACATCATCAGGCTCAGGCTCCCCAGTAGCCCTGGGGGTCCTTGAGAGGGGCTATAATGAAAAGCTGTCTCTAGACGACGCGATTAACTTGGCGGCCGAAGCCGTAAGGTCAGCCATATTAAGGGACTCTGCCACAGGTGACGGCATAGATATCACCGTAATAGGGCGCTCCACGTATCAGGAAAAGTTTATACCTTTTCAGCAACATTAAGATTGCATAGGCGTTAACTGTCCGCCTCCTACGGTGAAACAGCTTTGGAGAGCGAGTTCGGCTCTGGCGAAGAGAGGCGTCTGGTGTCGGGGCTTGAGCTACGCAGGCGAATAGTGGAGGAGATCTACAAGAACCTTGGTGACGCCGAGATATCAAAGATAGAGTTTGAGGGGCCAGAGATAGCGATCTATGTAAAGAACCCGAGGTGGATGCTAGAGGGCGAGGAGAAGGTAAAGGAGCTTGCGAAGCTTCTAAGGAAGAGGATAGTGGTAAGGAGCGATCCCAAGTCAAGGGCTACGAGGGAGTTCACTATAAAGTACATACTGGAGAATGCACCTGAAGGCGTGTCAATAGATCCAAGCGACGTACAGTTTGACGAAGTCCTTGGGGAGGTGAGGGTGCTCACAGACAAGCCCGGAAAGCTCATGGGGAAGGGGAAGACGTTCAGGAACCAGGTCCTGGCGGAGACTGGCTGGAGGCTTGAGGTTCAGAGGAAGCCGCCGTTAGTTAGCAAGACGTTGACGTCACTGAACACGCTTTACCTAATGGCCTCAGCAGAGAGGAGGAGGGCGCTTAGGGAGGTAGGCGAGAGGATCTATAGGGACATGATATCAGGGCCCCGCTACATCAGGATAACAGGTCTCGGCAGCTTCGGCGAGGTTGGAAGGTCGTGTATACTGGTAGACACTTCTGAGAGTAAGATACTGCTCGACGTGGGCTTTGCGCAGAGCGGCTTCGGGCCTGACGCCTACCCACTGTTCGACGCGCCGGAGTTCAGGCTTGACGAGCTGGACGCCGTTGTCATATCACACGCTCACATGGATCATGTAGGCTTGGCCCCTATGCTCTACAAGTACGGCTACAGGGGGCCCATATACATGACTCCGGCCACCCGCGATATAGCAACCCTCATGCTTCAGGACTTCATAAATCTCTACACAAAGGAGGGCAGGGAGCCCCCTTACACCCAGAAGGACCTGATAACAATGCTTAACCGCACAATAACCGTAAACTACGACGTTGTGACTGACCTGTCGCCTGACGCCAAGCTGACGTTCAGCAACGCCGGGCACATACTGGGCTCCGCCTTGGTTCATATACACATAGGCCAGGGACTTTACAACATACTTTACACTGGCGACCTTAAGTACTACAGCATAAAGGATAACAAGGCCCTTAGGCTTCAGCCACCTGCCAACACGGAGTTCCACAGGGTCGAAGCATTAATAATGGAGAGCACATACGGCGCCACTGAGACGCCAACACGCGAGGAGGCTGAGCAGCAGCTCTTTGACATAATAAACAGAGCCTATCAGAGGGGCGGCAAGGTTATGATACCAGTCATGGCTGTTGGCAGGGCCCAGGACATGATGGTGCTCCTCAACAAAGCCATGCAGGAGAAGAAGATACCGGAGATGCCGATATACATAGATGGCCTCATATATGAGGTCACGGCAATCTATACCGCTTACCCTGAGCTGCTCTCAAAGGACATCAGGGACCAGATACTCAACGAGGGGGCCAACCCATTCATAGGACCCCAGATGGTCTTTGTCAATGACCAGAGCAAGAGGGATGAGGCCATATACTCCCAGAGCCCAGCGATAATAGTGTCTACAAGCGGCATGATGGTTGGTGGACCTATACTTGAGTACTTCAAGGCTCTGGCTGGCGATGCTAGGAACTCGCTCGTGTTCGTCAGCTACCAGGCCTCCGGGACCCTGGGCAGGAGGATAGCTGATGGCGAGCGCGAGGTGCAGTTGGAGGATGAGAACAGGTTGAAGACCTACAAGGTCAACTTGGAGGTGGACAGTGTTGAGGGCTTCTCAGGCCACGCGAGCAGAAGTGAACTGCTCTCGTTCCTAAGGAGGCTCACGCCAAAGCCAAGGACTATAATACTTAATCATGGTGAGCACGCTGGCCTCTCGGCGCTTGCCTCAACCATAAAGAGCAGGTGGGACAAGCTCAGCTTCGAGGGTGCCCCAGAGGTCATAGTCCCAGAGAACCTAGAGACCGTAAAGGTGTACCCCAGAGCCTCAAAGCTGCACAGCGCCCTACTGTATGGATGAGGGTGGCGGCTTGCCCTCAATACCGCCAGAGCTCTGCGCCAGGTGCAAGGGCTACAAGCTCCTCTGCGGCCTGCCAAGGTGCCCCATACTCGAGAGGTTCAGGGTCCAGGTGGGCGCCCTGCAGAGAATTACTGGAAGGGATGTCAACGGCGCCACTCCCCCCAGCGTCCTTGTAGGGGAGTACGGTTACCCCAAGGTATCCTTCTACTACATGGTTCCCCCAGGCAAGGAGGGCGAGGAGGCCACATACTACGATGCGCCTAGGCTCTGGGCTGAGAGGAAGGAGAGCCTGGGCAACATAGTGAAGTTGAGGGGTGAGACGGTCTCAGCCTACCTGAGATTAGATGTAAGTGAGCCCTGGAGGCTCTATGAGACTGAGCTAGGCCTTGCCTCGCTGTCAGAGAGGCCTGTAGACAGCGATGTCGTGCTCAGGAGGCTTCCGCTGCCTCAGCTGAGGTTTGACGGCATGACAAAGCCTGTGGGACCAAGGGCCCCCGCGGAGAGAATAGTCGTGGGAAGCTCGCCTAAGCTGACGAGGAAGGTGGACGAGGCCATATGGGACGACGCCAAGGCTGAGGATATTATATGGGAGCTCTACAGGTCCGGCGTTGATATCTATAAGATACAGGACATGATGAGCCTTGGGTTCCTTGGAAGGCTTCACGGGAGGAGGCTGGTGCCCACCAGGTGGGCTATAACCGCGGTGGACGACATTATATCGAAGAGGCTCAGGCAGGGGCTGAGGGGCCTGGCCTCCGTGGACTCCGTGGAGGCCAGGGAGGCTGAGTACCTGGGCAACAGGTTCCTAGTCATTATCATGCCCGGCGAGGGGACATTCGAGTGGGTGGAGGTCTGGCATCCAAGGGGACTTTGGACCGAGCGCGCTGAGAGACCCATCATAGAGAGGGTCGAGGAGGACCCCCTGGGTAGGGCGTCAACTATGGACGGGGGCTTCTCTGCTGCCCGCCTAGCAGTTCTTGAGGGGCTCAGCTCTATGGGCAGGAAAGCTGACGTAGTTATACTTAGGGAGGTCCTACCCTCCTACTACGCGCCCGTGGGTAATTGGCACATAAGGGAGTCCGTCAGGGAGGCCATGCAGAGGCCACCATCAGTTAGAGGCTCGCTTGAGGAGGTCGTCGACTACGCTAGGAGGTGGCTTAAGGCTGACCCTGACAACGTGCTGAGGTATAGCTCCCTTCTGGGCTTCAGGCCTAGGGCTAAGAGGCTAACAGAGTTCATAAGGTGATTAAAAAGCGCATAGAAAGGGAATGAATGGAGCGAACATTAGTAGTAAGACGTTAAATATAAAAACTCTTTTCAACCGTAATACTGTACTAGGATGCGCTGACCATGTCTGATATCAAGGAGGACGAGTGGGTTAAAGATAAGTTGCAGGACGTGTTGAATAGGATAAGCTTACAGGAGAAGAGGATAACGCCGCAGAGGGTGCTGTTAACGAAGCTGATCCTGTCAAAGGTTAAGGAGCACGCGTCGCTTAAGGACCTCTTCGACGCCGCCCAGCAGGAGCTGCCCCGCGTGGGCATATCTACGGTATATAATACCATTAAGATGCTGGAGGGCATGGGGATAATAGATACGTTCATAGTTGGCGACAAGTTGAGGATAGACCAGCCAACACCACACATAAACGTCTTCTGCCTGGACTCAGAGAGGATATTCGACGTAGATGGCGACGTGGCATCCTTTGTCATGGATGCCCTGAAGTCAAAGGGGCTTCATGTAAAGAAGATAGTTGTGGAGGCTAACTGCTCGGCCAGCGAGGCAGGCACTGCTGGCAGGTAACCAAGAGGCCTTCGCTCATCTATCAAGGCCCTGCACAATTATATAGCGCCCCACCCCCTGTTGCATTTGGTGGCCTTAAGTGTCTAGGCCTAACTGTGAAAGGACTCTGTCGCCCATGCAGACGCTGATGACATCAATATTTCAGGTCCTACCAATGCACGCTAACCCCCTTGGGATGCTGTTTGGGGGCGTGATGGAGGACTGGATGGTACAGGTCTCTAACATGGAGGCAACGCGCGTCGCCAGGAGGCCAACGCTGCTGGCCAGCCTTGAGAACATTTACTTCCTCTCCCCCGTTCTCGTGGGTGAGAACGCTATGATAACGGCCTGGGTCGACTACGTTGGCACCAGCAGCATAGACGTCAGCCTCCTTGTGGAGGCCGAGAACCCAATAATGAACGAGAGGCGCCTCACCACGTTAGCTCACATGACCTATGTGGCGGTTGGGAGGGATCTGAGGCCAGCCCCCGTGGGGTTCTGCATAGAGCCCAGGACGCCTGAGGAGGAAGCGCTGTATGAGGACGCCTTAAGGATAAGGAAGGCCAGGGAGGAGAGGATAAAGGACAGAAGGCAGAAGGTCTTTGATACCTTGCCCCCAAAGGGGCTGTTGGACGCCTACACAGTCGTCACAAACAAGGTGGTTATGCCAGAGGACGTGATGCAGAGCAACGCGCTGTTCGCTGGGAGGCTCATGAGACTCCTCGACGAGATCACGGCCCTTGTCGCCACCAGGTATGCTAAGGGCCCAGTGGTGACGGCCTCCGTTGACAGCACAGACTTCTACACGCCCATACTGCTAGGAGAGACCATAGTCGCATATAGCACGTTAACATATGTGGGCAAGTCCAGCATGGAGGTGGTGGCTAAGGTCATAAAGCGCGATGAAATAACTGGGGAGGAGAAGCACACCACCACTAGCTACTTCACGCTGGTCCACGTGGGCCCCACGGGCAGGAGCGAGCCCATAGAGCTCTTCAAGCCTACCGAGGACTGGCAGAAGAAGATGTTGGAGGAGGCAGAGGCTAGGAGGGACGCGAGGCTGAGAGCCCTTCAGGCCTTCAGGGAAAACGCTGAGAAGGTCAGGGAGCTGTTATCAAAGAGGAATGCAATGCCATAACCCATAGCCTTAAACGAGCTCTATAGCTATCGAGGCCGCGCCTCCTAGGCCGTGGCAAATAGATGCGACGCCCCTCCTGCCGCCGCGCCCTCTCAACACGTTTATAAGTTCAAGAGTTACCCTGGCCCCGCTCATGCCTAGAGGGTGGCCAATAGCTATTGCACCTCCATGCACGTTCATTCTATCATATGGTATACCCAACTCCTTGTGCATTATGTAGCTGTTGACGGCGAATGCCTCGTTGTTCTCCCAATAGTCGACCATATCAATAGACCACCCGACGTCCTCCAGCAACTTCTTTACGGCCCCCACTGGAGCGGCAGGGAACCTCCACGTCTCAACGCCATGATAGGCAAAACCGACTATGCGGGCTATAGGCTTAAGCCCAAGGGTCTTCACGGCCTCCTCGCTGGCTATGAGCAGGGTGGCGGCGCCGTCACTCAGCTGGCTGCTGGAGCCTGCGGTGTGCGGCCCATTTGGGGTGAAGGCATAGGGCAGCGACTTGAGCTTCTCTACGCTAGTGTCCCTCCTAATGCCCTCGTCGCGGTCGAGCAGCATCTTACCATTTCTCTCATAGGGCACAACGAAGTCCTTCATCTCGTTATTATCCCATGCCTTGGCTGCGCGCACGTGGCTCTCATAGGATATCCTGTCAAGCTCATCTCTAGGAGCCTTGTACTCGGCCGCCGTCATATCAGCCTCCTCACCCATGACCTTGTTCAGCAGCACGTCCCACAGGCCTTCGTAAACCATGGCGTCAAGAATCTGCCACTCCCTGCCTATAAGGTGCTTCACGCCCCACCTCGCCGACGACTGAATTATGAAGGGAGCCATGCTCATGGACTCCATGCCGCCGGCCGCCACCAAGTTGTAGGAGCCAGCGGAGATGTAGTTGGCCGCCGTTATAATTGCAGCCATGCCGCTTGCGCATACCATGTCAACAGTCATAGAGTCTATGTGGTATGGGACCCCCGCCTTTATGGCAACCTGCCTGGCGGTGTCCATGCCTGTCCCAGCCCTTATTACGTGCCCATAAACTAACATGTCAAGATCTTCCGGCTTCAGGCCCGTTCTTTCAAGGGCCTCCTTGAGCGTGAAAGTCGCTAGGTCAACGGCTGGCACATCCTTATAGGCGCCACCGAACCTTCCAACGGGCACCCTCACGCCGTCAACTATGTACACGGGCTGCTTGAGCTTAGGCACCCCGCTCGCCTGGAGCTGAGGCCCCTGCAAGGTTAAAATGCAGAACAACACAAGACGTTAAAGTGGTTGGATAGTGTTCTTCGCGGAGCGGGGCAAAGCAGGGACCTTAGGCTTAAAATAGTTGACATCACAGATAGCGGGGGCGTCAACTCCATGGAAGTTTGGCCAATGATTCTTGGGGGCTTCCCAAGAATAAAGGAGGTGAGGCACGCCCTAAGGGATCTAGAGAGGGGCTCCAGGTCCTACGTTGACATAGACTGGTGGATCAGGGCAGCGTCAGCGGCCATTATAGGGGCTCAGGAGACCCTGGGCTTCAGGTATGTTACTGATGGCATGGTTGACTGGCACGACATATTTAGGCCTTTCGTTTTAGCCTGGAGGAACGTCTCGGCCAGCGGTCTTCTGAGGTATTTCGATAACAACTTCTTCTACAGGGTTCCAGTGTTCACCGATAGGCCGGATCCTGACCACTTCGTGTGGCCGCCTCGCATAAGGGCCCTCTCAGACATTGCCGAGCCCAGCCCGCTGAAGGCTGTGTTGCCGGGGCCCACGACATTTCTATTGATGTCCAAGAACCTAAGCGGGCTGAGCAAGGAGGACCTCGGCGAGAGCATAGCCTCGGCCCTAGCCATGGAGGCAGAGGCCGCCCAGCAGGCTGGCGCTGGAGCCGTTCAGATAGACGAGCCATTCTTGACTGACCAGGAGATCTCAAGGGACGACGCTGAGCTCGGGGTCCAGCTTATAAATGTTATAACCTCAAGGCTTAAGGTGCCTGCCATAGTGTCGCTCTACTTTGATGTACCAAAGGATGAGGTCTACGAGGCCTTGCTTAACGTAAAGGCTGACTACATATCACTGGACGTCGCTGACGCTCCCTCGAGGGCGCTCTCGCTGATAGCGAGGAAAGGCCTTGGTGGCCATAAAGCTGTGCTGGGCGTAATAGACGCCAGGAGGATAGAGGACGACCAGGTTGATAAGGTTAGTGACTGGGTCTCCCAGGCGACAAAGTCCGCGGGGCTCAACGAGGTAGGCCTGACGACCACCACCTGGTTCGACGTGATACCCTACAGGTACAGCCTTAGAAAGGCCTTCCTCCTCTCGCTCGCGGCGGAGAGGCTGAGGGGGTGAGCAGGGATGAGCTACCACCTGCCCAGGAAGTTCCCAACTACGGTGATAGGCAGCTACCCGAAGCTCCCAGAGGCCAATGAGCTGGTAAAGAGGAGGGACCGCGGGGAGATCTCTGAGGAGGAGTTTCACAGGCTCATAAAGGGCCCCATATCTGAGGTCGTGAAGGACTACATAGAGGCTGGAGTTGACATAATAAGTGACGGGGAGCAGTCGCGCGAGGACATGGTTGTCTACTTCGCCCAGAGGGTCCAGGGCTACAGCGAGGGGGAGTGGGTCAGGATATACGATAACATGTACTTCAGGAAGCCGGTTATAGTTGGACCCCTGGCCAGGACCTCAAGGCTGGCCGTTGACGACTGGCTTTTCACAACATCAATAAGCGGTGGAAGGCCTGTCAAGTTCATAATAACAGGCCCCTACACAATGATGGAGTGGAGCTTCAACACTTACTACAGGGACAGGAGAGAGCTCATAATGGCGCTGGCAAAGGTTATAAGGGAGGAGATTTTAGACGCCGTGAAGGCCGGGGCCCAGTACGTTCAGGTCGACGAGCCAGCCCTGTCAACTAGGCCGTGGAAGGAGGAGGCGGAGCTGGCCGGGGAGGCCCTCAGCTACGTGCTCTCAGGCGTTGAGGCTAAGCGCATAGTCCACATATGCTATGGTAGGCTTGAGAGGATACTGCCATATATACTGGACTACCCGGTCGATCAGTTCGCGCTTGAGTTCAAGAACAGCAACTTCAGGCTGCTCCCGTACCTTAAGGAGTACGGCTACAACAAGGAGCTCGGCTACGGGGTGGTCGACGTCCACAGCATGCAGGTAGAGACTGTGAAGGAGATAAAGGACGCGATAGAGAAGCTAATGAAGCTTGACGTCCTGCCGCCAGAGAAAGTCTTCATAAACCCTGACTGCGGCCTCAAGCCGCTGCCTCGCGAGGTCGCGAAGGCGAAGTTGATCAACATGGTCAGGGCCGCCTCGGAGGCAAGGAAGGAATGGTAGACGGTGGGGAGCTCTATGAGGGCGGCTGGGTCGGGAAGCTCCCCCAGGAGACCCTTGAGCAGGTGGTGCTCTCAAAGGCTAGAAGGTTTTCATGGGCCTCAACCCTGATGGGCCCAGCCATAGGGGAGGACGCAGCGCTTATAGACTTGGGCAACTGCGTTCTCGCTGCCCACAGCGACCCCATTACCGAGTCCCGCTTCAGGGTTGGGTCCCTAGCTGTTGACGTGGCGTCAAATGACGTTGCTGTGAGGGGCGTTAGGCCTCAGTGGATGATAGTTGACGTTCTCATGCCAGCGGGCTCCCTGCTCTCGTCTCTCAGCGCCATAATTGATGACGTGGTTACCGAGGCACAGAGGCTTGGCATAGAGCTTGTCGGCGGCCACACCGAGGCTACACCTGGGATAAGTCACCCAATAGTTGTTGTCACAGTTATGGGGTGCGGCGAGCGGGGCCATGTCATCATGACTGGGGCGGCCTCGGAAGGGGACCTGCTACTTCAGGTGGGCCCAACGGCCATGGAGGCCACGGCAATTATAGCTAATGACTTTAGGGACCTGCTTGTTGATGCTGGCTTAAGCGAGGACTACATAGCAGAGGCCTCAAGGCTAATCGAGAGAGCCAGCGTGGCTCATTACGCGCTGGCTCTCGCCGAGAGGGGGCTTGTAACTTCAATGCACGATGTCACTGAGGGGGGACTTATAGGCGCCGTCTATGAACTTGCCAGAGCCTCAGGTCACGACGTGACGGTTAATGCCGAGGCTGTTATAGTTGAGGACGTCACAAGGATAATATTCAGCAGGCTGGGGGCTGACCCACTAAAGGCTATGGGCAGCGGCTCCTTCATAGCAGCCCTTAGGCCTAATCAGAAGGACGAGGCCCTTGGACTGCTAAAGGAGCTGGGCGTCAAGGCATCAGTCATAGGCAGGGTAGAGGGCAGCTCGTCAAAGCCCAGGCTTAAGCTCCTGAGGGGAAGCTCTGTGGAGGAGTACATCTCACCGCCAGAGGACGAGGTGGCAAGACTTTGGTCTGCAAGGGCGAAGTCGCATGGATGACGCAACAGCAATTATAGTTGCTGGGACACCTGGCGTGGGTAAGTCCACAATCTCCTCCATGCTCCTCACTGAGCTCGGCTGCAACAACGTTGTAGAACCCTCTGAGGTCGCGGTTAGGGAGGGCCTTGGAAGGCCTGACCCCGAGAGGCCTGGGACCCTCATAATTGACGAGGAGGGCCTTCTAAGGGCCGTGGCCTCAAGGCTGATGGGACCCTGCACGTTAATCCCAACGCACTACCCGTCGCTGTTCCTTGATTGGGAGGAGTTTAACGTAAACGTCCCTTTCGTGCTTCTCCTTCGCCTAAACCCGCTAGTCCTTGAGGAGAGGCTGATGTCAAGGGGATGGCAGAGGAGGAAGGTGCTGGAGAACGTCATGGCTGAGGCCCTGGGCTCCGTTGCCGAGGAGTTGCTGGACTACAGCGACATGACTGTCGAGGTTGATGCAACATGGCTGAGCCCTGAGGAGGTGCTCGAGAGGTCGCTTGGGGCGCTCTCAGAGTGGAGAGTTGGCATTACCATTGACTGGCTCTCTGACGACAGGGTTGCTGAGGCCGTTGCGGCGTGGGGAAGAGAGCTTGACCTTTACTATGACAGGGTTAACTACGGTGGGTGACTGAACAATGGCCTCGCCAGGCTCAAGCTTGTCAAGAGCGTTAGTCATATCGTAGGACAGGTTCATGCTCTGTGCTATGACTTCCTTATCCCTTAGGCTCCTCAGCGCGTGCACTACCTTAGTGTTGGCGTTGAGGAGCACAGAGTTAGGTACGGCAGAGGGGCTCTGGGTGGCCAGGGCCACATAGAGGCCGTACTTCCTAGACTCTGCCATTATGTGTCCGACAAGGTCGTTGTCCTCGTTGAAGAGGTTGTGCGCCTCATCTATAGCAACGACCACGGGCCTCTCCCTGGTCCTGCGGGCGAACATAGCTGCAAGAAGCACCAGGGCGTAAGCCTTCCTCACGGTAAAGCTCTCTATCTCATCAAGCTTGACAACTAGGGGCCTGGACTCGAGCTCGTCAAGCTCGACTGACCCGTTGAAGAGGCCCGAGAACTTACTGTTAGCTAGTATCGCAACCTTCCTCAGGAGCCCCCTCTTTACGTCCCTGTCCCACCTGGCCTCCTCAGGGTAAGACTCTATGGCCTCCTTAAGCTCCCTGAAGCTCCTCGGCATGTCATCATTAAACACTCTCATAACTATGTAGCTCTGCGGCTGCGTCAGGTCGAGGGCGCTGCTGAGGACGTCAAGCAGGAGCTCTGGGGACGACCTAAGGTCACCATCGGTGAACGGGTTTATGCCACCGTCATTTATAGGGCTCCACGTAGTCGCATTGTCAATTAACTTGCTAAGCTCGCCGGCCCAGTCAAGCGCAATGAAGTTAACGCCAAGGCTTGGAAGGCCTGAAAGTACGGTGGCAAGCGTAGTAGTCTTTCCCGTGCCCGTGGAGCCGAAGACAGCTATATGCCCCCTTATGTCTTCGAGTGTCAGCTCCACGGGCCTCTGAAAAGCTCCCTCAAAGGCAGTCCCTAGCGCAAGGCCTCCGACCCCGCTGCCCTGTAGCGTTACAGGGATGGAGCCCCTAGATGGTTCCACCACTACAGGCTCCCCCCTGCCCATGGGCTCAAGCGCTTCAAGGCCCCTCAGCAGCTGCTCTGGCACCTCCTTTGGCTCGCTCAGCCTGGCGCCCCTCACGTTCATCGATATGAGGGTCTTGAGTATCTCCGCTTCAATGTCAACCTGCACTGGGTCGGGGTTCATTATGCCTATGAGCGTCCTGCTGAAGCCGCCCTGTAAGGTGGATATCACCGCGTACCTCGCCCTTCCGGCCTTAGCCCTCTCCTTCACTATTGACGCCAGGGCCTGGGCCGCCGTCACCCTCTCCTCTGCGGCCCCTGACGTTATGACCTCTATGACGCGCACCTTCATGCTGCTACCCCTTGCCGAGGGCCTGCCTCTCCTCAGGAGCGCGACGGCCCCAGCTGCGGCCGAGGCCGTTAGGGCTGTCGCCGCCGCAGCCTCAACGGCGTGGGGCGGCGCCCTTAAGATGCCCGCGTCAAGCAACAACTTAGCTATTATGGCGGCGCTCGGCAACGACGCGAGCGGCCTGTACCTCCTTGGGATGCCGTCAATAACCTTCCTAAGCTCCATTCTTCCCCGCAAGTGCTCCTGCTTAAATGCCTGGGCCGCCCTGTGCCGGAGGACTGCAATGAGCGGCGTACAGGGCATCATAGGCTGTAAGGCGTACCTAAGCAGGAGGCTCGCGCAGATAGGCATGCCTGTGGTCTTTGAGTGCTCCTCGACAGACAAGCTAACATCGCTTGATGATGTGAAGGCCGAGGCCCTCGCGGGCCTCAGGGTGCTCTCGGAGCTCACGGAATCAGGCGGACTCATGATAATCTACTCAGGGCATGAGCTCATAGGCAGGTCCTTTGACCTCTTCTCATTCAGAATCGTGAGTGGCCAGAGCGAGGTAGGCAACCTGAGGATTGTCACTAGGAAATCTACGTTCGTGAACCTGACAGGCGTCATGTTCACCAACGCCCTGCCCCTGCTCCCTGCCGAGAGCGACCTACTGATGAGAGGCTATGTATCATCAGGGGAGGTAATGGACCGCTTGATGGCAACGAGGGACTGCCCCTCGGCCGACGTGCCTGTAGGGCAGGTGACGATACCGAAGTTCGTCATATACTCAGCAGAGGGCGAGATACCAAGGATTGAGAGGGGATCGTGGAAGTTAAGACTTAAGGGGCTTGACGGCGACCAGGTGGAGCTCAGCCTTGCAGAGGTTATGGAGCTCTCAAGGGATCTGGGCGACGAGGACTTCCACTGCGTCACCGGCTGGAGCGTCAGGGGAAGGAGATATCTCGGGATCCCACTTAAGGAGCTTCTCAAGGGGCTGAGCGGCCTTGACGAGGCCAAGTGGGTCTACTCGTGGAGCGTCTCAGGCTACTCCTCGGTCATGCCCACGGATGTCGCGCTTGACAGCGCCGCGCTCATAGCTGGCATGGATGGCAAGGCGCTCCCAGACGAGAATGGTGGGCCTGCAAGGATCTTCAGCCCGCTCCTCTATGGATGGAAAGGCACCAAGTGGGTCACCACAATAGAGCTACTAAAGGATTATGAGGACGGTTACTGGGAGGCCCTGGCATACCACGAAAGAGGGCTTGTCTCACGGAATGAGAGGTTTAAGATAAGGAATCCGTTGCTAACCGACCTCTGCTAGAATTGGCCTTTATCATTGTTAATGGTTGCTTAACGACTATTAGTCACAATGAAGGCCGAACTCTATTAATCGTTGGGAGTTAGGAACGAATAAGGCAAAGGAGAGCTGTGCGAAGGCGTTACAGGCTCTAGCGTTGCTGGCCTTTCAATCGTCAAGTGAACCAAGCTAGACTATTTCTTGGCTATAACTAGGTAATGGGTGTTAGCAACATCTATGGGCTCACTGACGGCTGTAAGACCTGCTGCCCTTAGCTCTTCAACGACTCTGCCAGGAACGACTCTCAGCCAGGGAGGTGGACCGAAGCTGGTGAGGCCAGGCTTAAACTCAAAGACGGCAACTCTGCCGCCTGGCTTCAGCAGGCGCTTGACGTTAGACAGGACTACCTGAGAGGCCCCCTCGTGGATGAAGTCATGCAAGACGTTTGCAAGAAGTGCAAGGTCGGCCAAGCCCTCGGGAAGCGGTATCCCCTTGGTCACGTCGGCTCTCACAACATTCACGTTGGTCATACCCTCCTCCTTTGCCCTCCTCTGCAGCTCCTCAAGAGAATCTTCGTCAACGTCTATTGCATAAACCTCGCCGGGGGCTATTAACTTAGCGATAGGTATTGTAAACCTTCCAGGCCCAGAGCCGATGTCGACAACTGTCATGCCGGGCCTCAGCTCGAGAGGTCTGAGCAGAGTGTTTACCCGTCCTCCAAACCCATGCGCATGCCATTTACGAAATACCATTATCGGATACCCAACGATCGATTGACAGCAAGCATTTTTAAAAATTTCCAAAGTTAAAGTGCGGAGGGTTGTCAAACGAATAAAACGGTCTCTGAGTACGTAGTTCTGCAGGTAGCCCTATGACTTCCAGCCCTCAGGAGTCTTTACTAGTCAGGCGCTTGCTGGTGGCGGTAGTAGGGGTGATGTCTGCGATAGCAGCTCTGCTGGGGGCCCTCTTGTCTATGACTGCCAGCAGGGTCACCGTCGGGGCCTCAGCAGCGCTCTCGCTGCTACTCTACATATTATTCTTAGTCCTCTATCCAAGTTTGAGGTTTCTATTCCTTGGCTTTATGGCGGGCGTCGACGTGGGCTCGTTTATATACGATGTTAGGATTCTTCATGCAAAGGTCACGGTTTACCCCATGTTCTTCCTGCTGACAAGCAGCCTTGGCAAGGTCTCGTTAAACGTAGACGTTGTACAGGTCATAATAGTACTGGAAGTCGTGTATTTCATAGTAAAGAGGGTAGGGGTCCGCAAGGCGTCGCACTCTAGCTAGAATGGTAGACAAAATAGTGGCATGAGGTGTCATATTGAAAGATACTTTGACAGAAGAGGGTACAGTATGTCGTTGCCGACGCTCTCTGAGAGCTCAGGCTCGAAATGTCTGCAGAGCGCCACTAGGCCGGCCAGCCTTATGATCTCGTTTCTAATTACTGCGCTAGTCTCGGCCATCTGAAACGTGAGGGAGGCCTCAAGGGAGGAGGCGTGCACCAGAAGCTGACGAACCCTTGCGCAGTCGTCAGGCTTAACATTTACGTCAAGGCTAACGTCGCCACCGAGCTGAAGACCTTCGGTTGACGCCTCCTCCAGCTGAGAGAAGTAATCAGGGGCATGAAGCCTTAGACATGATATAAGGTTGGCTTCTGCATTAATGACCTTCCGAAGGTCATCTAATATGTCCTTGAGAGACCCCTCAAGATCTTTAATTTTCTCCCTAGTTTCCGCAAGTCTATCGTAGAGCTCGTTACAGCCATCCATAGCCAGCACCGATTTTAAACCTAGACGCTTATCCTGCGAGAGGGGTTAAAACTCATATGACAACGACAGAGGCCACTCAAGGCAGCCTGTTAGCTAGGAGACTAGGCCTGCTAGACCTGGTGTTCCTCTCGTTCGGAGGTCAGGCAGCCCTGCTATCACTGTTGACATACGCAACCGGCGTGATTTCATATACGAGGGGCTTCGCTCCAGTCGTAGTTGTGATAGGAACTCTTCTGGTACTTTTCAACGCAGCGGTCGTTTATGGCCTCTCAAAAAGGTACGGCGAGGCAGGCGGATATTATATATATGCCTTCTACAGCCTAACTAGAAGGCTAGGCCTTGAGACGGGATGGCTTTATATACTCTACTCCACGGTGTACGGTTCGGCCTACGTACTTGGAGCTGCCTACGTGCTTTTTTATGTTCTTCACGTGAGCCCCTTAGCGGCAGCGGCCCTAATTTTCGTTCCCGCAGCCATTTTCCTAGTACTTGGCATAAGGCCCTCCGCAATGTATGCTGAGATAGCATCTATAGTTGAGCTTGTGGTCTTGGTTTATATAACGCTCATAAACTTAGCCATCGCAGGCTTTCACTTCTACAACCCCTTCTCGCGAAGTGAATCATCAATACCGCTATCAATGTTGGCGGCCGGCATACTCTTTGCAATAGGTATACCAACAGGCTATGGATCAATAACGCCACTTGGGGGCGAGGCGTTAAAAAAGGAGGACATCGGCAAGGCCGCGCTTATAGTTGTAGTAGCTGGTGGCCTTCTTGGAGCACTTGTCGTTTACTCCATTATTGACGCCTCGATTATGAGAGGGCAGGCTAACTTCATACTGGCTGCTAGGATACCAGTTATAGACTTTATGAGGAAGTTCTACGGTGACATTTATGCTGCACCACTGATATTTGCAGCGTTTAATGATGGCATACTCGCACCGCTCTCATTTATGGCAGCTACCTCCAGGACCATTTATGCTATGGCAAGAAATGAGATGCTGCCAAGGAGCCTTGCTATTATAAGGTGGGGTCATCCATTTAACTCCGTCTTAACTACGGCGGTGCTCTATGCAGCCGTCACGTTCCCGGCGCTACTGGTTTATGATAAACCATTTGCCCTCTTCCTTGTCTATGGAAGCCTGGCGGGCCTAGCCAACCTGTTTGTGCACCTCTCTGCCAACTTCTCCTACATACTTGAAGGGGTCAGAAGCCTCAAGAGGGCAGCCATGTTCAGCTCGCTAAGAGCGACGAGATGGATAGCGCGTAAGGTAGGCGACATTATAATAGGCGTTGTGGCGACCCTTATCTCGCTCTGGGCTACGTCGATAAGCTTTCTGTCAAAGAACCTGCAGCTACAGGTCGACTTGTTTGTGATGTGGATCATAGTTGGCTTCATATATGCCGAGGTTCTAGAGGAGCTTAAGGCTATAAGTCGCCCTGATAGTAAGGAGGTCGCATAGGCCCTGGGCTAGCTACCATGCGGTGGGTTATGTAGCCTACGACAAGGATAAAAGAGACCCTTTCATCAACTGGCCCTCTCCTTTATAAGGCCCTCTCCTAACTTCAGCCTGGCAATGGAGAGACTATCATGACGCTGACCAGTAACCGTAAGTTAGAGCATATAGATATCGTGAGAAGAGGTGGAGTAGAGCCAGAGAGATCCACGCTTCTTGAATATGTGAGGATAGTGCACAGGTCGCTTCCAGAGGTAGACCTTGATGGAATAGACTTAAGCGTAGAGTTCTGTGGCCATGAGCTGGGGGCGCCACTAATAATAACTGGCATGACGGGTGGACACCCTGACGCGGAGCCTATAAATGCGGCTATAGCCAAGGCCGCGGAGAAGTTTAACATAGCTATGGGGGTTGGCAGCCAGAGAGCTGCTCTGGAGGACCCCTCTCTAATTCACACGTTCTCGGTTGTCAGGGAGAGGGCGCCTCACGCCTTCATAGTAGCTAACCTAGGTGGAGCTCAGCTCGTCAAGGGCTATGGGGTTAAGGAGGCCCTAAAGGCTATAGAGATGATCAGGGCCGACGCAATAGCGATACATCTAAATGTCGGGCAGGAGCTATTTCAGGATGAAGGGGATACGCGCTTTGAGGGTATACTTCAGATCGCGGGCGAGCTTGCGGACGAGCTGGCGGTGCCTGTGATTGTTAAGGAGGTCGGCACGGGCCTCAGCGCTGAGGACGTCAGCCTGCTGAGGTCTATTGGAGTTAAATGCTTTGACGTCGCTGGGCTTGGTGGGACTAACTGGATAAAGATAGAGACCCTGAGGTCCAGGGCAAAGCATGGCTACCCGCTCAGGGACCCAGGTAGTATTGCCGAGCAGTGGGGTAACCCCACTGCTGTGTCAATAGTCGAGGCGCGCAGCGCTGCGCCTGACGCCTACATCATAGGTAGCGGGGGCCTAAGGGACGGCCTAGATGTGGCGAAGGCTATAGCTCTTGGCGCTGACATAGGTGGGTTCGCGGCGCCTGCGCTGAGGGCCCTCTCCTCCGGGCAGGAGGGCCTGGAGAGGTACCTGGCCGACGTTCTGTACCAGCTCAAGTCAGTCCTAGTGATGACAGGGGCTAGGAGGCCTCACGATCTTTGGAGTGCCAGCGTAACCGTCTGGGGTGAGCTGATGGAGGAGCTTAAAGTGAGAAACGTGGACGTCACTAGCTACTTAAATAGCAGAGTTATGACCTTACTTTGGAGGCGGCGGAGCAGTGGCATATGAGAGCATGGACGAGCTCGTCGACAGGTATGTGCCCCTCGTGAACTCAGAAATATATAACATACTAAGGGGCGCGCCCGAGGAGCTCTACAGAGCCTCGGCGCACTTAATAAAGGCGGGGGGCAAGAGACTGAGGCCGCTGGTAGTCCTCGCCACAGCAAGGGCCCTCGGCTCTCTTGAGGCGGAGTCCCGCGCCCTGCCTTTGGCGTCGGCCGTAGAGATTTTCCATAACTTCACGCTTGTGCATGACGATATAATGGATAACGATGACTTCAGAAGGGGCGTGCCAACGGTCCACAAGGTCTACGGCGTTCCTTTAGCTATAACCGCTGGGGACCTCATGTTCTCTCTATCATATGTGGCTATCCTGAAGAGCAGGGAGACAGGGCTAGAGGATGAATACGTGGTCAAAGCCGTGAGAGCGCTTACAGAGGCCTCACAAAAGGTTGCTGAGGGGCAGGGCTATGACCTGCTCTTTGAGAGGAGCTGGGACGTCGACGCAGAGGACTACCTTAAGATGATCTACCTTAAGACGGGGGCCCTCATAGAGGCCTCAGCGAAGCTTGGCGCTATAGCTGCAAGGGCGAAGGACGAAGTGATTGAGGCTATGGGCGAGTACGGAAGGCTCGTGGGCCTGGCCTTCCAGATAAGGGATGATATACTTGGCACCTTCGGCGACCCCTCGAAGACAGGTAAGCCCATATACAGCGACTTAAGGCGTGGCAAAAAGACTATACTTGTAATAAAGGTTGCGAGGAGCAGCGAGAGCGCCAAGAAGCTCTTGATGGAGATCTTCTCCGGCAAAGCCAGCGAGGACAAGCTGAGTGAGGCTGCCGAGCTGATGAAGAGTCTAGGCGTTCTAGAATACGCGCAGAAGTTGGCCGAGAGCTACTCGCAGCTTGCCGTGGAGAAGCTTGAGTTGCTTAGAGGAGCAGGGCTTGTAGTTGATGAGAAGGCTTACAGGGCTCTTAAGGACCTGGCGCTCTTCAGCGCCCAGAGGGAGAAATGAGATGAGCTCTGAGGACCTGAGAACACTCGTTTACAGGACAACTCTCAGGAACGCTGTTCAGCATGAGGGAAAGGCGCAGGTAAACAGCGTCATGTCGTCACTTATGGCTGAGAAGCCAGAGCTCAGGAGGAATGCTAGGGAGCTGGCGCAGCTAGTTAAGGAGATGGTCGACAAGGTAAACTCTATGAGCCTTGACGAGCAGCGCGAGGCCTTAGAGAGGGAGTTCGGCGAGGTTGCCGAGGGGAAGAGGAGGCAGGAGACGGAACGCAAGTCACTGCCTCCCCTGCCAAACGCTGAAGAGGGCAAGGTTGTGACGAGGTTTGCACCCAACCCTGACTTCGCCATACACATAGGGAACGCGAGGCCTGCGATACTCAGCTACGAGTACGCCAGGATTTACAAGGGCAGGATGGTCCTCAGATTTGAGGACACGGACCCCAGGACTAAGACGCCGATGAAGGAAGCCTATGATATGATAAGGGAGGACCTGAGGTGGCTCGGCGTAAAGTGGGACGAGGAGTACATACAGAGCCTTCGCATGGAGATATTCTACTCAACGATAAGGGAGGCGCTGTCGAAGGGATGTGCCTATGTTGACCTAGGTAAGGATGAGAGCAAGAAGCTCATAGCTGAGAAGGGGGCCCCAGAGTACAGGAACATGCAAGCGGAGTGGCAGCTTGAGCAGTTCGACAAGATGCTCTCAGGTCACTATAAGGAGGGTGACGCCGTCATAAGGTTTAAGACGAACCTGGAGGACCCTAACCCGAGCCTCAGGGACTGGGTTGCCTTCAGGATAATAGACACGTCGCAGCACCCGCACCCGCTAACTGGTGACAAGTATATAGTGTGGCCTACCTATAACTTCGCCGTGAGCGTTGACGACCACTTAATGGGCATAACCCACGTCCTCAGAGGGAAGGAGCACCAGCTCAACACAGTAAAGCAGAGCTACGTTTACAGGTGCTTCGGGTGGCAGGAGCCTACTTACATCCACTTTGGGAGGCTGAAGCTGGAGGGCTTCATAATGAGCAAGAGCTACATTAAGAAGATTATGAGCGAGAGCTCAGGCGAGTTCATGGGACTTGATGACCCAAGGTTTGGAACTATTGCAGGACTCAGAAGACGCGGCATACTGCCCGAGTCCATAAGGGACGTGATACTTGACGTTGGTGTGAGGCCTGGGGATGCCAAGCTCAGCTGGGCCAACCTGGCCGCCACTAATAGAAAGAAGCTAGACTCTATGGCTGACAGGCTTATGTTCGTCGAGACCTCTCAGGGCAGAGGCGTGAGGGTCAGGCTGAGCCAGCAGGGCTGCGTTACAGCGAAGATACCACTTCATCCTAACAGGCCCCAGGCGGTGCGCGAGATAAAGGTATGCGATGGCGATAACATATATGTGCCCGCTGACGATCTTAAGTCTTCGGCCGTGAGGTTAGCAGGCCTTGGGAACTACACCGTGAGACTAAGCGATGGCATGCTAGTGTTTAAGAATGACAGCCTTGATGAGGCGAGAAGGGAAGGTTACCCAATTATCCAGTGGGTCCCCGAGAGGAGCGCCGTAAACATAAGGGTCCTGGAGCCTGACGGCTTAAAGCTAGTGGTTCACGAAGGCCTTGTTGAGGGCTACGTAGGCAACTACACGAAGGGCTCAAGGCTGCAGTTCATACGCTTCGGCTTTGTAATAATAGACTCTATCAAGCCCCTAACGGCCATACTGACGCACCGCTAGGCTAGACCCCTAATTAAGCTGACTAAACGGTCATTGCCATCCCTGTACCTGAGCAGCGCGTTGAGCGGCACATAGTGGTACCCGGTGCGCGCAGCTATCTCATAAACAGCCTCATAGCTAGCTCTCTCCACTAGCCAGAAGAAGAGGGCCCCGATCCCGTCGTAAAGGTTGCCAAGGCCCCTTGAGTTGGCCTCGGATACATATGAGTCTAGGATTACTTTAAACGTCTCGCTCTCCCATGTGAGCAGGTCCTCAGGAGGCCAGGAGGTTACCTGAAGCAAGGACCCCCCAGTCCTAAGCTGCTCACCCATCATGCCAGCATAGTCCAAGCTCCTGGCTAGGGCTGCCAGGTCCCTCACCGCGGGCTCCTTCTCAAGTCTGCTTGCAGGTGTCTTATACGGCTCACCGCCAAAGTCTATGAAGTAGACGTTATCATTGGAGTCCTTCATCACCTGATAGAGGTGGAGGTCCCCATGAATCCTCATCTTGGGGGTTCCCATGAGCCTCTCAGCTAAGGGCTCTAAGTCACCTGCTAGCTCTTCAAGGGAGTCCGCAGCCTCTGAGAGAAGCGCTCTGTCGTGGAAAGGAAGCATGCGAGGGGCTTTTTCCCTCAGCCATACTGCCCTCCAGCTTAATCTCCTTAACCACGACCTTATATCATTCTCGCTTATGGGTTCAGGCCTGCACCACGCAGCGTCGCACTCCAAAAGCGTTGCGTGCAGATCCACTAATGTCTTGCCTATGTTTGAGCCTAACGCCTTTGTGCTCTCGACAGACCTTGTAAATGAGCTGCTGACGTATTCGGTTGCTGCCGGAGAGCCTTCTATGAATCTAGTTATCAGCAAATATGGCGCGCCGTCAAAGAGCACGGAGCAGAGAAGCTGTGGGGACCACCTGAAGTTCTTTTCTGTAAGGTAGTCGAGCACTAAGTGCTCGGCGTTGTCAGGCTCATGACGTCTTAAGGCCTTTATGAGAACTTTTTCGTCATTGCTTGCATAAGCTTCATACTCTACGGACCTCTGCCCTGAGCTCACAACCCTAATTCCTCTTATCCTTGTAGTGACACGACAATTAACCTTAAGCCTCCCTGGGAGGCTTGCGCCGCCTCCAAGGGCCGCGTTCAGCCACTCCTCGTTGGAGTCGAGCTCGCTCAGAGCCTTGCCGTCAGCCGTCAGCGACAGAGGTGCAAAGGCCTTCTCATCACAGCCTTCAACTATAAACATGAACCCACCGCTTATAGGCTCGCAATAATACCTGCTCTCATCGCAGTGAAGTGCCCATGGCCTAGCGGCGTACCATTTGAGGGTCTCCTGGCTGCAGATGCTAGCTAAGGCCGTGCACCTTCTTGATATTAAGGGCTGCGAGGTTTAAAGTGCTCCATATTCAACTCTAAGTTTTACTGCTTAGGCGGCATGAAGCTTCCTCCATTAAGCATAACATGGGTCTTAACGTACTCGGCGTGGCTCCAGGCGAGCGGCATGACTGAGAGCGGCGCAGAGCCAAAGGGGCTCACCTGCTCAGGTAGCATGCCAGTTGGCGACGCTACGCCGTTAACCCATGACACTAGCTGCTTTGCTGTGTCAGGGTTGCCCTGCAGCATGTAGGCCTGTGCAAGCCAGAGGGTAGTGATGACCCATGGGTTGCCAGGTATGCCAGTGTAGTCGGCGCTGATTCTTTGGTAGTAGTCGTTCTCGTATCTTGCAAGGCCTCCTACTTTGTTGACCCACAGTTTATCCTTCACCGCTTTCACGGTGCTCTCAAACATGGGATCCGAGGGTTCCACAAGGCCAAAAAGGCCAGCCGCCAGGGTAGAGGAGTCCACGGTCTTATCAATGTCGACGACCTTCTCCTTGTCTATTATTATCATCCTGTAGAAGTATCCTCCGTCCTTGTTAAACATGTGCTCCCTGAAGCCGTTCTGAAATACCTTGGCTAGGCGTCCCCACTTATCCTCCTTACTCCACACGCCAAGCCTCCTAGCTATATCTGCAGCGCTCTTCATGGCGGCGTAAAGGGCAGCGACAGTGTACGTGTGAACTCCTAACCTCTCTTCCCAGAGATCGTAGCTCATCAAGGGCAAGGACAGTTTCTCATTAATGAAACTTGCCATGAAGTCTGTTGCTCTCTCTAAGTTCTCATAAACTTCGCGTAACAGGAAGTAGTCATTAGATCTCGCTATATGATACCAAAAACCGTAGACCGCTAGGGCAGTCTCATCTTCCTGTATGTTCTTGCTGATCTCCGTTTCAGAGGTCCACGGGTGCCACGTGCTCCCGAAGGTACCATCAGCATTATATTTCTGGTAAAGACAGCCTTCAGGGGTTATCAGTTCTGTAAACAGCTTCTCGTAGAACCTCCTGGTGAAGGACCAATAACCCATGGAGTCAAGGGCTATAGCTACATGAACAGCGTCCCTTGGCCATGTATATGCATATGTGTCAAGGTTAAACTTAAGTATGCTTGTATCCAGCGAGGCAGGTACCTCACCGCTATTACCCATGTGGCCGAGAAGTACGGCTATACTTTGCTTCAAGATTTTTGCATCCTTGAAAGGCTCGGTAAGAACGCTCCAGTACTTGCTATCACGCTCAAAGTGCTCGCCAGGCTCGGCCCTTAGGTCTTTCACAGACTCCACAAGGTCGTTGTAGCTCTTCCCAGCGGCTATGTAGAGATAGAATTCCTTGGCAGCTATGGAGATGGCGCTGTCAACAGAGCCCTGGGCTATTGGGTTTTTACCCAGCGTGCCATCCTGGCAGTCATTAAGCACGCTACCTTGGTCTCTCCTTCCAGTAGTATACTCGTAAAGCTTATGTGACGAGGTGACCGCGAACCAGGTACTTCCCTTGTAATGGACGACGGCGTCAAGATGGGGGTCATAGAGCGCTGTGTCACCGAGCTCGCTGTTGTTAAGCCTGAAGTCATTGTATTGTATGAGTCTAAAGAGCCCTTCGCCTCTTATGCTTACCTTAGTTATTATTGCCGGCCTCGTTTGAGAAGCCAACGAAGTAAGCTCTACAGTTGCATCACCTAACCTAAAAACGGCCCTGGCTATCAGGTTGTCCATTGAAATGGACTTGTCCACGTTCTCAAGCCATATCATTTGGCCGTCCTTCCACAGGCCTATCTTAAAGGCGCCGTTCACTGAGTGGTTATGATGTTGGTCAAGCATAGGATAGTAAATGCTCCTTATGTAAAAGTTGCCATCATAGAGCGCTGCTATGTTTCCGTTGCTAACCATTGCAAGTCTTGCCGTCTTCGCTCGCCATAAATTTAGAACTGTGCTTACATATTTAAACTTGAGAAAGGCCTTTTTCACTTTATAAAGGCATACGCCTGTACGAGATAGCCTACCTACATTACATTGTGTGATATCGATAATAAAGGGTTCTTTGACTCTTCAGTCGCCGCAGCCTATCTTAGGCAGCTCTTCCACCTTTCCTTCAGCAACAGCAAAGACGTTATGCGGGTGTATGCTCTCTAGGCTATAGATCTCTGCTTTAAGTACAGTATCCTTAGGGAGGTTCTCATCAACTAGGCACCTGAGCCTCCTCACGGCTTCCCTAACGGCGTCTTCAGCAAACCTTGGGTTTCTGTGGGCACCGAAGACTAGTCTCGCCTCCTGAGGTCTTTTAAGTAACGTAAAGGCTGGTGCTGAGAGCGAAGCCCAGAGCGCGGAAGCTATATCGTCAATACTAATGATGTGAAGCTTACGAGATATCACGGAACCCCTAAGCATCACCTTCTGACTATGGCTGGGCGCTGTGGAACTGTAGTTAAACATATCAGCTATAGTTCTCTGCGCGCTGGGGCATACAGTGAAGCCTTTAACCGAGACGCTGGTCAGGAAGGTTTTTTCGCTTCTGCCTCCCACTACAGCAACTTTAACTCTAACGGGCTCTAGGGACTCTATATCCTCGAAAGCGGCCCTAGCCCAGTACGTTGTGTATAGCTCAACGCCAGCGCTGTCGCTGTAGCCGTGGAGGTTTAGAAGCTGGTCATGAATGCTCTCCGCGAGGCCCTCGAGGCTCCACGATTCCTGAGGAAAGGAGTCCAGAATCTGCATGGCGTCAACGTTGCGGGATAGGTGGGCGCCCTTTCTGTTAGATGAAAGGTCAACGTAGACATTAATTTTTGCGTCAAAGGCGAAGAGTCCTTGAGGCGACTTTATTAGGATCCTCTTCAGGACGCCTCTGAAGCCTATTCTCTTAACTGGCACAGGGTAATCAGGGCTTCTGTCCTGCAGCTCCAGCCCTTATCACCTTTAGGAGCTCCGTTAACGAGAGTTCAAAAATGGCCACCGGATACGTAATATTGAGCTTACCTAGCACAACAGGGTTGACCTCGCCAATAATTCCTATCTCGTGACTGTTGGCCAGAAGCGAGGCAGACCTGCCTAGGAGGAGCCAACTAATCGTGATAGGCCTAGCGCCGGGCCTGAGACCAAAGGACCTTATGAACGCGTAAGCGACGGACTGGATATCCTCATAACTTACAGAGTCGTCCATGATGGCCGCGGCTAGCTTTAAGTCCTCCACTGCTTCTGGGCCTACCTTTTTAACAGTCTTGCCTATCTCAAAGACATTAACAGGTTTAGTCTTGCTGACGTTGAAATACATAAACTGAAGTAGCTGGGGTATGAGAGAGGGCCTTAGGGTGTCTAACTCCTCCTGCACAGGATTTTTGAGCTTTACTACGTCATTTATTATATCAAAAAGCTTCAGCAGGGAGGAGCTAGTCAATATATAGCTCATAACTTCCGTGAAACCAAGCCCTACCATTATGTCGCGCGCTGTCCTTGAAAGCATCGTGTGGTCTAGTAATGATCCTCTGGCATCGTTTATGTACCTGCTTGGCGAAAGCTTAGGGGAGTCATATCCCATGGCCATGGCAATGTCTTCCACAAGGTCTATCTCAGATATTATGTCATAGCGGAACGGGGGCACCACGACTTTGACATGACTGCTCTCAGGCAAGGCATTATGCCTCATCTTAAGTAACGAGATTACTGCCTCGTCAACCGTTAGATCCGCGCCTAGGACCCTGTTTACATAATTTACATCAAGGCTCAGCTCCCTGCCCTTAAGCAATGGCGTATGTAAAGGCTCCTCCGCCCTCGGGGCTATCTTAACGAGACCTATGCGGGCACCTCTTCTCTCAGCTAGGTTAAGCGTTATGATGTCTAGCACTTTAAGTACAGTTGCAAGGTCTGTTCCGGTGACGTCTATTAGAAGATCCCTAGTACCAACCTCAACCCTGGTAACTTCTGAATTTACCACAGGGGGTAGAGAGAGCACGGCTCCATCATCTTCTGTAAATGCTGGATGGAAGCCTTCAGTCAAGCTTATGTTACCATATTTTACTCCCTGCTCCGTGCTTCTTAGAACCTCTGCTATCGACACAGGTTTTCCGCCGCCAAGGGGTATCATGGTGTTCTCAAGCGACAGCATGCCATACCTGAGTCTCTTACTTTTAATCTTAGTCAGATCGTGGAATCCTATGGCTACCTTTCTTCTTCTCCTTCCTACAGTGTCATGGAGTTTCTCCTGAAACTGAACAAGCTCTTCAAGGAAGGACTCAGAATCAACGTTTACATTATATACCACAGCGGCAGCTATGTAGGGCCTGGTTTCTGGCATCTCGTTGACAAGCTCCAGGCCGCTGTCCTGGATATTTCCACTTAAGGACTTCCAGCCAAGCTCTAGGGACTCTATACCTCTGACAGCCCTTGCTATGCCTTCAGAGATGAACATATCTGGCCTGTCTGGGTTTACCTCAACCGAAAGGTAGTCACTGTCAAGTTCGGTCTCGCACTTTAATTTGAAGAGAGCCTCCTCAACTATGTCTAGATCTAGGCCTGTAGTCTCTACCAGTCTCTCGGGCTTAAACCTAAGCGTCACCATGGCTTTACACCTCAACTTTAAACGATCTTAGAAAGTCGTAGTCTTTAGAGTAGAGGTCTCTTACATCATGGAGCTCAAAGCGGGCCAGGGCCAGCCTCTCAACGCCCATGCCCCAAGCCCCTACTTGATATTCAACGCCAGCGATCCTGAGAACCTCCGGCCTGAAGAGGCCCGCGCCAAAGACTTCAACCATGTTATCTCCTATTCTCGCATAGCCCTCCACGCTGGGCTCTGTAAACGGGAAGTAAGCAGGCTTAAACTTAAGCTCTAGGCCGAGCCTTTTGCCAAACTCGCTTAAGAACCCAAGTAGGTCCCTGAATGTGAAGCCTTCCCAGCCCATAATTCCATCTAGCTGATGGAAGTCTGATAGGTGGGTGGCATCAACAGGATCTGCCCTGAAGACCTTATCTACAGTGAAGAACCTAACCGGAGGCCTAGGCCTGGAGGCGAGAACCCTTATAGTTACTGACGTGGTCTGGCTCCTCAGAATTCTTCTTGAAGCTATGTTCTCATCCCACCGATATCCCCAGCCACGTTCATGTTCATGCTTAACCCTAGCAACTATGTCAGCGTAATCCTTTAGGTCTGTTGGCGGTAGATCGGGCCAGAACGTATCATGCATCTCTCTGGCTGGGTGATCCTGGGGCTGGAAGAGCGCATCGAAGTTGAATAGCTCTAACTCCACTAAGGGACCGCTCACCTCAGCGAAGCCCATTTCCTTCATGAGGTCTTTAAGTTCCTCTATGAACTCTGCAAAGAAGTGCTTCCTTGCAGGCATCCTTAATGGCGGTTCAGTTGTGACGTCGTAGGGCCTTAAGGTGTACTCTCTCCACCTGCCGGTGGCTATAAGTTCGTGGGATAACTTTGCTATGCTTGGCTTAGCTGTTACTAGCGAGAGTCCCTGAGGCAGTAGTCTTATGCTCATCAGGTTTTTCTGATCAACCTTTACAAGCCCTCTGCTTCTCAGGACATCGACTATATTCTCACTTACAGGCCCTCCCTCCTTTATGCTCCTAAGACCCTCCTTTAGGTTGTTTACGCTGGCTCTGAAACCTTCACGGTCTACTAGGGTTGCCACGCCATTGACTACCTTTATGTGGCCGGCTTTTGCAGCAATTCCGATGGCTACATTGAAATCACTTCCAAGGGAGTTCCTAGCTAAATCAACTGTTACTGAGCCATTGTTCGCCTCCAACAGCTTGAGAAGCTTCTCCTCAGGTAACCCATCCTTTAAGGCTTCTTCACCTCTCTCTGTCAGAAGCACCCTGGTGACCGTCTTTCTGTCAATCTTGACAAGTCCCTTCGTCTCGAGGAGGCTTGCTAGGCTCACGGCACTGCTAGTAGGTACGCCTATAAGTTCTTCAGACTTCTCGGCGTCTAGCGGCTCACCAAGTTTTGCAAGCTTTTTGAGGAACTCTAGCTCGCTGGGGCTCAGCTGCTCAGCAGCCATGGTTGGCCTCCTGTGATTGACTTAAGGTTGAACAAATAAATCTTTGACTCAGTGATGGGAGATCTTAGTAAACTTAGTAAACTTATTATCCTCCCTCAGTTAGGCTTCATATCTCGATGATTGCTGTGGGGGCCACCAGGGCCATTCTGAGGCTTGTAAAGCAGAGAATTGGCGAGTCATCCTTAAGGAAGTTTGAGCCTCCAAAGGGCTTTCTCTTTGCAACTTCGCAGGAAAGCGTGGACGTAACTATATATCCCGTGTCGCTGGACTATCTTTTAGTGCAGCCTGAAGGATACTCTGACGTCTTTAAGTACACGTCAGAGCTTGAGATAGCTCAAGAGCCGTGGCAGTCATACTGTCAGTGGCACAACGGCCCCTTGGATGAGGCCGACGATCCCCTTAAGAGGCTTTACTGCCCAGTTGCAGCCGAGGGCTTCTGTCCAAAGCACAGGAGATCGGAGAGAGCCCTTTACACGCTCTGCCTTGACTCAAGGTCTGAGAAGGCGCTCGAAGCATGCAAGTACATAGATAGCCTAGTGAAGGGGGAGTACGCGGTTTATATGGTAGACTATGGCGGTGACAAGCCGAAGGTCGGCACGACTAGGAGGTTTAGGCTGCTTGAGAGGATAGCTGAGCAACCGCATACGCTTGCCACGGTCATAATGGAGACTGGCAGCCTACTTGAGGCCAGGAGGGCTGAGATTAACATATCAAGGAGCGGCATTGCTGTGGAGAGCTGGAGACATAAGCTCCTGATGCCACAGGACCACTACTTTGCGTCGTTTAGGCTCAGCGAGGCGGCCTCCCGGGCCTCTAAGCTTCTTGGAGTTCAATGGGATGAGAAGATCTTCGCCATAACGTCGGAGCAGTTCACAACAGCAAGGCCAAGGGTTATTGATGCAGAGAAGCTGGCTGGGGCGGAGCTCTTGCCAGTCGCCTCATGGGGAGGCTTTTTAATGTTTAAGGACAAAACTGGGCAGAGCCTAGCAGTTAAGGCCTCCCAGCTCATGCACAGGAACTCGATAATAGTAAGCTTTTGACAGCCTTAATGAATACCGTCAAGATGTCAGTACCTCCAGCGAGACCCTAGCGGCCTCCATAAGCCCCTGGTCAACCAGCTCCTCATTGCTCTCAGCTGACCCCACGTAGTTACTAATAACCAGGAGACAGGCAGCTTTAACACCTCTAACGTTTGCTATCGCCGTTACCGTGGCGCACTCCATTTCAACAGCCCTAAAGTTAAGGCCTCTGAGCGTTTCAACTAATGCTGACTCTGCATAGAAGGAGTCGCTTGAGAATACAGGGCCCTCGTAGAACTTAGCCCCCTTCTTGGCCAGCCTTGAGAGGATCTCATAGGTTAGCCGCGGGTCTGGCGACGACGAGGGGCACGCGGGTCCAAAGTAAAGCCCTAGCCCGGCGCCGCCATATGTTGATGAAAGCGCCGTGGCCACTACCAAGTCGCCCGGCCTGAGGTCTGGCGCGAGGGCGCCGGCTGTACCGACCCTGATAAGCTTCCTGGCGCCTATTCTAATTAGCTCCTCAACCACTATTGCAGCGCTTGGCCCTCCCATCCCATGGGCTGCTATAGCCACCTCCTTGCCGTTGAAGCGTCCCACGTAAACTTTGAGCAGCCTGTTTTCGTTTACAAGCTCAGCTCTGTCAAGTAGCTTTGCAAACCTGTCAACCCTCAGGGGGTCGCCGGTTATGAGGACGCCCTCTGGAACCCTCTCAGTCCTTATGTGGTATGGCAACTCACATCCTCCTCAGCGTTGGGATGCCGAGGGCCTCCATACCTAACCCCATGGCGTCCTGCACAAGCTTCACAATTACGGCTTTCAGCTCCCTTGCGCCTATGTCAGGCTCCCTGACGACGCTGTCCTGCTCGTACCACGCGTTGAACAGGTCGGCGAGCTCTACCAAGTGGGTGACAAGGTCCTCGGGGGCCAGATCGTCAGCTGCTTTTGCGACGACGAGCGGCGTCTTAAGCGCCTTCACTAGCAGCCTTCTCCTCTCTGCTGTGCACTTAGCGGGCTCAGCCAGGTCAACGTCTATGGGTCCATGTTTTTCAAGTATGTTGGCAGCCCTGACGTAGGTGTACTGGAGGTAGGGGCCGCTGTTGCCCTTCAGGCTGAGGGCCTTCTCAACATTGAACGTGAGAGGCTTGCTGGCGCTCATCTGAACCATGAAGAACCTTATGGCGCCGACGCCTATGCCCATAGCGATGGACTCCACCTCGTCCTTAGACATCGAGGAGTTCCTCTCTGCGACCTCCTTCGTGGCCCTGGCAGTTAGGTCTGAGAGAAGCGAGTCAAGGGTGACGTACTCGCCCCTTCTGCCGTGCATGCTTCCAGTAGTTAGCCTCACGATCTCGTAATCATAGTGAATCATGTTAAGCGCCTCCTTCCGGTGGCCCAGGCCTAACAGGGCTACCCTGAGCTGAAGCTGCGGGAGCCTCTGGTCGGCGCCTATCACATTTATCACCCTGTCGGCCTGGGTCTGGGAGAACTTGTAGACGCTGTACGCGAGGTCCCTTGTAGTGTACAAAGTGGTGCCGTCGCTCCTGAGCAGAATTAACGGCGGAAGGGTGAAGCCCTTCGGTAACTCTATTAGCTTTGACGCCTCCTTGTCATGGCTTAAGATCTCTGAGACTATCCTTGGTATGTCAATGGCGTCAGCGTCCTTATGCCTGGTGTAGAACGCGCTGGCCCTTGCCTCATCCAAAATTTTACTCACAAGGCCGTCCCACACCAGGTCGCTCTCCCAGTCCCAGGAGTCAAAGCTGACGCCTAGGAGTGTGAGGCTCTGCTTAAACCCCTCGAGGACAGCGAGGACCATCGACCTGACTAAGCTCCTCTCTGGCTCAAGCCCCTTCTCATACCTGTTATTTAGTTCCGCCACTTCCTTTTCGGGGTCCTCTAGGGATAGTATGGCATTGAAGAGGGCGTCGAAGAAGTTCCCAGGGTCCTGAGACTTAAGTCTCATCAACGTGGCTCCAAGCTTCTCAGCCTCCTCTAAGTTACCGGACTTCTTAGCGCTTAACATATCTATGGTTGTGCTGGTGACAGCGTAGATCCAGCCTACCAGGGCGTCCGGCTTCAATGATAGCCTCCGCGACTCCTCCATGACGTTTATCTTCAGGAGCTTAACGCCCAGGGCGGCTATTGCAACCTGTCTGCCCATGTCGTCAATGTAGAACCTTGTTATAACCCTGTGCCCTCTCAACCTTAGGAGCCTGGCCAAGGAGTCACCTATGCAGGCGTTCCTGACATGGCCTATGTGAAGCGGGTGTATGGGATTAGCGCTGGTGTGCTCTACGACGACGGTAAGCGGCTGCGGAGACCTCGGAACGCTCAGCCTACCGTCTTCCTTTAACCACGACTTTACGGCGGCGGCGAGTTCCTGGCACTTAAAGCTTATGTTAGTGAAGCCGTTGACGTTGTTTACAGAGACGTAACTTACAGAATAATCAGCTGCAAGTCTCTCAAAGAGGTCCTTAGCGACGCCCTCAGGGTTCTTCGAGTACCTTACAGCGGGGAATGAGGCGTCGCCATACTCTTCCTTGACGGGCTCCATGAGTTCCCTGAAGGCCGTCTGCTCGTTCACACTGACTAGCTTCGAAAGTATTTGCGAGGCACCTACAATAGCCTGTGTGACTGGGTCCAGCAACCCTCAGCCCAGCGTGAACTAGCTATACAAGGCCTTAAGCTTTCCTGATTATTCTTGAGATCTTAGTTGGCATGACGCTGTCCTCCTCTATCACGTTAATGCGGGCCCCACAGGCACTGAGATCCGTCAGCTCTGCGACGTTAACTGTTGGCGGTGATATCACCGTCACTCTTGTGCCGCCCTTTATAAGCCTACAGGCAGTCTCTGAAGGTCTGGGCCCTGCTACCGTCTGCCTTAGGTCAGATACTACAACAACCCTTCTGCTGCCGCGCGCCTGCAAAAGAGCTCCCGAGAGGTTTGTGAAGCCTTCAAACCTGAGCGATACCAATAGCCTTATTAGCGCGCCCTCACTTAAAGGGCCCTTCAAGGCGTTTATCCTGTCGTTGAAGAGTATCAGCCTATCAATGGTCCTTGAGGCCATGGCCGCTGAGGCAAGTGCCATGGAGGAGTAGTGCCTCATGGAGCCACTTACGTCAACTATGAGCGTCTTTTTCTTCAGTTTTTCATGCACCCTAAATACTAGGAAGTCGTTAGAAAGTCTCACGTACATCATGGTGGACTTACGCACATCAAGCCTTCCATGAGAGCCCTCAGCGTAGGTAAACCTTCTACCCCTCTGCCCAGGCCCCCTGCTCAGGGACCTTGAAAGCAGCCTCTGCAGCTCTCTTCTCAGGCGCTTGCTCCTGGAGTTCATATAAAGGTCTTGAACAATAGGTACCAGCGTTTGAAGGGGTAACTTAACTAGGTCTGTAAAGCTCCCCCTGCTAGCGCTTATTATGGCCTTGGACTCCGCTAGCAGGTCGGCAGCCCTCTTAGCGAGCTCAGGGTCATCCGCTCTGCCCAGCAGCTCCTCAGATCTCTTGGCCTCCTCCGCAGCCGTAATCTCATAGCGGGCGTCGCCGTATTCAAAGTAGAGGGAGGCGTACCGCACCGCGGCTGAGGCCCTTGACAGAGCCTCGAGGGATGACCCCTTAAGGGCTCCCTTGGCCTCAACCCTCCACAGCAACCTGGGATCAACGCTTTTAGCTATCCTGACGGCGTCCTCGTAGGAGTTGGCCCTTGAAATTATCTTGCTTATGACCTCGGAGGCCTTGTCAGCCCTCATCAGCGCAGTGGCGCTCAGCCCCTCGCTAGTGCTCAGCTTAAGTGCCAGCGCAGGCCTCCTCTCAAGCATTCTAGCTGCAAGGCTCGGCTGCAGGGCCCCGCTTCTCCTCATTATACTAAAAATATACCTGAGCCTCTGCGGGCTAGCCCTTGAGATGGCGTCGTAGGGGAGGGTGCTCTGAGCAAGTGGCTCTGCTTTCAGGCCATTGTATGGAAGTGCCGGTCCACCTTCTAGGCCGCGATCCTTCAACGCGCGCGGCCCCTCGATCAGCAGCAGGAGGGCTTTCCTGGTCTCTTCGTTCTTAGCAAGAGCCGACAAGGCTATGAGCTTTAAGTCGTCAGCGCTCAGGCCTCCATTCAGGTTTAAGTAAGCCTCTGCCAGCGTAGCTGCCGTCAGCTCCTCTGCTAGGCTGACGAACCTTCCAATGGATCTAAGCTCAAGCACCCATTTGTGCAGAGCCTCTAGAGCCTCTTCAAGCTTCATCTGCTTCATCCTTCCCTTAGGCGCTCGTCTACTACCTTTCTTATGGCCTCCTCGTCAGCGGGATCCTTCACTAGGGCCGCCTGGGCCACTTCAAGTAAATGCCTCTCGGTAACCTGAGGGCTGCCCTCCGTCTTAGCCACTGCCTGGGCCAGGCCAACCCAGGCTATTGAGGCGTCGACACCTGGCTTGTGAGTTAGGCTACCGAGCCTTCTGAGCTCATTGACTATGTCAACAACCCTTCTTATCAGCGGGCTCTTCACGACAGGCTTATCGCTAAGCTTGAGTAGTATGATCCTCTGCTCCTCCTCAGGTGAAGGGTACGTGAACTCAACCCTCACGACCCTTCTGAGAAACGCGTCACTCAGCTCGCCCTGAGCCACATCATCAGGGTTGCTCGTAAATATAAACTGGAACCCTAGGCCCCTGGCTCTGAACGTCCTCTTGAGCTCTGGAATCACTATCCTCCTCTTATCTATTATGTCTAGGAGCAGGTTCTGGAAGTTCTCACTGCTCCTCCTGATCTCATCGATGAGGGCTCCGGTGTCAAGTAACATGGCCGCGAGCAGAGGCCTCGGTATGAAGGAGTCCTCATTAAAGCCGTACTTCATTGCCATGAGGGGGTGAAAGTCGCCGACTACCTTATACTCATCATAGTCGGGAGAGGCCGGAAGCACAAATGGCGCCCTCCCGGCCCAGAGTCTGAGCAGGGCCTCACCTATCTCGGTCTTGCCGGTTCCCGGAGGTCCCTCAAAGAGGACAGGCCTGCCTATGATAAACGCGGCAAACGTGACCTTGACTATGCGTGGATCTACAACCAACCTGAACCTCTCCTCAAGGAGCCTGACGGCCTCGGATGGGCTCCTCACAGGTTCTCCTGGCTCTAACACCTGTGAGTAGATCTCTCTGGCCTTAGCCTCTATCAAGTCTTCCCTGCTATCGCCCTGCATCTTCGCGCTTCTCTCCATTTATCTCTGACCTTAGCGCCTAAAGGGTTTGTTGGCCGGCCTAGCGTGATTCCCCAGGCTCCACGAAGTCCAGGCCTATAAGCCACGAACCGGGCTCCTCCAGCTGTACGCCTGGTTCGTCAAGGGAGAAGCACTGGTCTCTGTAGGGGCAAGTAAGGCACCTCCGGCCCCTCTTAGCAGCAGGGAGTATACCATGCCTTTTAACTAAGATGTAGTCGTCAATGGCCCTTAAGGCCATCGAGGTTAGTCTGCTGTCCAACTTGAAGATCCTTGACGTCGTAGGGTACCTTATCTCTACGGTAATGTCACTAATGCCAAGGCTCCTGGCTACGACTATGCCATAGGTGGAGGCCTGTATGACGTCACTCACCCAGGCCCCTCTCCTAGGAGGCCTTGAGCTCTTCCTCTCTATTATGTAGGCGCTGCCGCCGCTCAGCTTGAGCGCGTCAGCCCTCCCAACGATGGTTACGTTCTCGTTCAGCTTAAGAGTCAAGTTCTTCTCACTTGCGAAGCCTGTCAGTCTGTCCCTGAGGTGAAATAGAGCATGAAAGAGGCTTCCGAGGGCCAGCCTTAGGGACTCAAGCAGCCCCCTTCTTCTCGGCATATAGAGTTCGAAGAACGCAAGCCTTGGGCAGTAGCCAAAGGTATGTAGGTCGCTCGGCCTTATCACTGTTGGCCTGTCTTGACCTCCCTTATTGCTAGGCTCAGGCGTTTCTCGTCGACCTCCCACTCAGATGCCTTAACGTTATTTGGTGGAGCGTTGTAAAAGACAGCTATGGCCCTCGTCTCAGACTTTATGTAGTTCTCCATAGCCCTAGCGGCCTCTACGAGCTCCTCGTCGCCACTTATCCAGAGCTCTATATAGGCGTCCACCGACAGATTCGAAAGTTTTCTCATGTACTGTACCCTCCTCACAATCTCCCTTGCTATGCCTTCAAGGACCTCCTCTTCGGACACGCGCTTGTCAAGTGCCACGGTGCCATAGGGGGTCTCATCTGCAAGCAGCCAGTCAGGGTAGCTCGCTATGATTTTCACGTGTCTCCTCTCGATCCTCACGCTCTGCCCATTTACCGTAATATTATAGAAGCCCTTGTTAAGTATCTCTGCGGCGGCGTTCTTATCATCCTTGAGGGCCTTTATTATCATAGGGGTTAACTTCTTGAACTCAGGCCCCACGACGCTGTACTCTGGCTCCAGCTCGTACACCCTAAGCTCGTTCATCAGCTCAGGACCAACTACCTTAACCTCCTTAACGTTGATGGCCTGTGATACGAGCCTCTGGAGCTCGCTGATGGCCTTCTTGACGTCCTCTGAAGAGGGTGACACGTAAAGCGTCCTGAGGGGCCGCCTCAGCTTGACCCCGCCCTTCATCCTTAAGGAGAGCGCGTACTCCGTTATCTCCCTGACGACTTTCATCTTAGCCTCAAGGCTATCGTCTATAAGCCCGGTGTCGGGCTCTGGCATGGCGTTCATGTGTACGCTCTCGGGGGCCTCGGGCTCCGCGGGCCTCACGAAGTTCTGGTATAGATACTCGCTTATGAAGGGCATTATAGGGGCCGCCATAAGTATCCATGTCCTGAGGGCCTTGTAGAGGGTGGCATAGGCCGCCCTCTTAGATGGCGTATCCTTCTCCTCCCAGACCCTCCTCCTTATCAGCCTCAGGTACCACCTGCTTATGTCCTCAACTATGAAGTCCCTCACTATGCGTGCGGCCTCGTGAACCTCGAGCTTGTCGAAGTGCTCCCTGTACTCCTTGAGGTAACTGTTGAGGCGGGAGAGCAGCCACTTGTCCTCGACCTCTAGGTAGTCCTTAACAGAGTCCGGCGCGACCTCCTTTGGGTCAAAGCCGTCAAGACTCATGTAGAGCGATGCAAAGGCGTAGACGTTCTTCATTATTGTGAAGTCCCTGGCTGTTAGGTCAACGTTATGCCAGGAGAACCTTAGATCCTCCCACGTGGTGTTGAGGAGCAAGTAGAGCCTCATTACGTCGCGCGGGTACTTCTTGAGCATGTTCTCGACAGCCACATAGTTGCCCAGAGCCTTGTGCATCTCCCTGCCGTGCTCGTCGAGTACAAAGCCGTGAACTAGGACCCTCCTATAGGGCGCGCTTCCGAATCCTATGACGCCTGAGCGCAGCAGGCTGAAGAACCACCCCCTGAGCTGATCATGGCCCTCAAGCACAAGGTCAACTGGCATGAGGCGCTCGTAGTCCTCCCTCCTCCTTGGGTAACCAAGGCTTGCATAGAAGGCTATGCCGCTGTCAAACCAAACGTCAGCCACGTCAGGAACCCTCGTCATGACGCCGCCGCACTTAGGGCACCTAAGCGTCACCCTGTCTATCCAGGGCCTGTGCAGGTGCTCGGGCCTCCGCCCGCCCAGCCTCTCAATATCGTCAACGTTGCCTACTACCTCCACATGGCCGCAGCTGTTGCAGGTCCATATTGGTAAAGGTATGCCCCAGTACCTCTGCCTGCTTATGACCCAGTCCTCAATGTTGCTCACGAGCGAGCCTATCCGGCTCTTAGCCCACGAGGGCACCCACTCTACCCTCTCAAGCTCGCTGGCAAGCTTGTCCCTGAGCTTGCTTACCGCTATGAACCACTGTTCAGTAGTTCTCATTACCAGTGGCGTCTTACACCTCCAGCAGACAGGGTACCTGTGAACCACCTTGCCAAGGTAGAATATAGCCCCCCTCTCCTTGAGGTCCTTAAGTATGGCTTCGTTGGCCTCGGTCCTAAAGTAGAGCCCCCTGTACTTGCCAGCATCCTCCGTTAACCTTCCCTGATTATCAACCACGCTGAGCGGAGGCACGCCAAGGCGCGACCCAACCTCAAAGTCTACGTCACCATGGCCTGGCGCTGAGTGGACGAGGCCTGTGCCCTCGGTCGCCGTGACGCCCTCAGGCGCCAGCACGACGCGATGATATGCCTTGAGAACCTGCTGGGCTGGAACAAGGTCCTCAAGCGGGTGGACGTACTCAAGGTCCTTAAGCTCAGAGCCCTTAAAGGTCCTGAGGATCTTGTGATCAGTTATACCGGCCTCCTTCATTATAGCGTCAACCCTATCCTTCAGTATTATGTACCTTTCACCTTTGGCATCGACCTCGGCGTACTCCATGTCCGGGTGTGCCATAACAAACGCGTTGGCTGGGAGAGTCCAGGGGGTGGTGGTCCAGACTAGCAGGTAGAGGTTGTCGAAGCCTTTAACCTTAAACTTAACGTAAACGGATGGATCCTCCAGCTCCCTATACTCAGACACCTCATAGTCGGCTAGCGTTGTCTCGCACCTTGGACACCAGTGAAGCACCCTCTTGCTCCTGTAGAGAAGGCCCTTCTCATAGGCCACCTTGATTAGGTGCCAGCCGGACTCTATGTAGTCATCAGAGTACGTCACGTAGGGGTTCTCCCAGTCCATGAAGACCCCAAGTTGCTTGAAGTTTTCTGTCATGCTCTTGATATTTTCCTTTACGAGCTCAAGGCATGAGTTAACGAACCTCTCTATGCCTATGGAGGTCTCTATGTCCTTCTTGTTCTTTACGTCAAACTTTCTCTCAACAAGTATCTCTATTGGGAGGCCGTGCGTATCATATCCTGGCTTATCCCACACATCGTAGCCTAGCATCCTGTAATATCTCAGCAACGCGTCCTTCAGTATCTTGTTCCACGCAGTGCCCAGGTGTATGCTGGGCGCGCTCGCGTATGGAGGGCCGTCAAGGAAGTACAGCTTGCCCCTGCTGCCCCTGAGCGATTTAAGCCTCTGGTATATGCCGTTCCTGTCCCAAAAGCTCATCACCCAGTCCTCTATTTCGCGTTGCGACCTTTCGTCAGAGGCAAGGGCGCCGCTGACCTTCATGTTCACACCTCTGTGTTTATCCAGTCAACCTTGACGTACTGGGACTTAACTATGGAGGAGACAAGGTCGCTTATCTCCTTTTCTAGACCCCCCTTCTCAAGTGGCAACTCAAGGAACCTGAACTCAGGAAGCACCAGGGACTTTATGTCCTTTGGCTCAACACCATACTTCTCCTTAAGAACTTTCTTCACCTCTTCGTGAGCTTTATCATCGTAGGAAGCGTAGTAGATCCTGTAGAGCTTCTTATGAGCCGCTAAGGCTCCTTCGCCGCTCATAGTAGCACCTAGCTTTAAACCGCATCAAAATGTTTTTATAGGCTTTACTGTCACAGCGCGTTTCAGCGTGCCCTAGAGGCCCCCTTTGCGCTATAGTAAGGCCTTAACGCTTTAGCCGCTCATTAGCTGCTAGTCAAGCGGCTTAGCTATGTAAATGTTATTGTCATTCTTTACGACCCTCGCCTTGAGCCTTGCACCTAATGAGATTCTAGCGCCAACTATAGAGAACACCCTGTAGCAGTCAGGGTCCACCCCGAGAACCTCGCCCTTCAGCCAACCGTTGGCGACTACCAACAGGTTAACAGTCTCACCCACTTTGAATGGCCTCTCAACCCTTGGCCTCCTCGTAAATCCAACTTCCTCCGCAGAGGGCGTCAGCCTGTAGCCAATTTCCAGCTCAACCTTCTTAAGATAGTTGTAAAACTCGCGCCAGGTCCACGGCCTCACCCGCGGCGGTCTACGGCCATACTTGTGCTCCTCATATTTCTGCGCGAGGACCCCGGTGGGCCACCCGCTCCTGACCCCCAGGCCGAGCTCTTTAGCAAGCCTTGCTATCTTAGCCAGCTCGCCCTCATTATAGCCAGGCACTATAACGGGCGTCAGGATAACGTCAAGATTGGTCTCCTCCATGAGCTCCTTCACAACTTTTATTATCCTATCGACGTCATACCACTGGACGCCTGCCAGCCTCCTCGCAAGGTTGGAGTCAAGGGCATCTATGCTAAGGTTTATCCTATCCAGGCCCGCCTCGTAGAGCCTCTTGCCGAGCTCCACTGAAAGCGAGCCGCCATGCGTCTCAATGGCAACTCTTCGTATGCCCTTCTTGCTCTTAAGCAGCCTGATGAGATCAAGAATCTTTGGATTTGTCAGGGGCTCCCCGACCCCGTCTATAAGCGCCTCAACGTCGCCGCCTTTGGCCTCCGCCACGCTTCCGGCCCACTCAGCCAGCCACTCAACGTCGCTTACTATGTACTCTGAGGCCCTGCGCCGTGAGCTGGGCCCAGCGTCAACGCTGCAGAATATGCAGTCGTGAAAGCAGAGCGTTGAGGGCCTTACCTGAATCACGTTAGAGCCTCTCTCTATGACTCCGAAGGCTATGTGTCCCATCATAGGGAAGCTTTTGAAAATTTTATAAGTGGTTCTCCCATAAACCCTAGGCCCCTCTACTATAGAATCTGCGCACCCAAACATGGGCTCACCTAGCGACCACTTTAAGCTTTCTAACCGCGTAGAGGGGCCTTGTGATGCCTACGCCCTCAAGCAGCTCGCACAGCTTGCAGAGGGCCTTGCCGTTCGCTGTGGGCTCCCCGCACCTGACGCACCTGCCCAAGCCGCTCTTAGGCGTGACCTTAGACGCCAGGGGCTCAAGCAACCTATCTAGGGACTCCATGAAGGCCAGCAGCGAGCCGGGGTGCTCACTCTCATACTTGTAGAGCTCTCTCCTCACCTTAGCCCTCAGGGTGGGAAGCTGGTAAATGTAGGGGCACTCGGTCTCCTGAATGTGGTAACCTTTTAACATGGTGAACGTGGCTGTCTCCCACTCGTATATCTTTCTTAGGGGCTTGATTCTCCTGACGAGCATAGGATCCTTGACAAGCTCAGCCAGCGGGTGCTGTCTCAGCAGGCTCTGGAGGTCGCCCCTCAATATGTTTATGACCGCGGTCTGGCTCTCGTCGTCAAGGTTATGTGCAGTGGCAAGCTTATTGACGCCGAGCTCCCTGGCGTAGTAGTTCATTATCCTCCTCCTTGATATGCCGCAGTACGTGCAGGCGCTTATCCTGCTTGAGGCATCCCTAGCCTTAGCCATTATCTCGTCAACGCTAAAGCCCACATACTCCTTGATTGAAGTTACTATTACGTCAACTCCAAGCTCCTTGGCAGTCTTAACTAGGTATCCTGCGTCCTCCTCTTTGTTGTAGCCATGTATGCCTTCAACTATGTTAAGCCCTATAAGCCTGTCAGGCTTGTATATCCTGCTCATGACGTCAAGTAGCGTGTAGCCGTCCTTGCCGCCGCTCAGGGCGAGCAGCACGACGTCGCCTGGCTCTATCATGCGCCACCTCTCGACCTCGCGCTTAACCCTCGCCGTTATATCATCAAAGAAGCACTCTGAGCACAGGGCCTTGCCACTGTGTGGCTGAAACACTGCCGCTGGCCTCATGCCGCACCTGTCGCAGAGCCTCTGCAAGGGGCTTCCTTTTCAGACCTAGCTATGAGGTTCTTATACGGCTTTTCATAAAAGGCAATAAAGTTTTGCAGACACAAAGAAGACGAAGCTATGCTAAGTCAAGAGCCGTCAGCGGCCGTGTTAGTGCTTCTATGGGGCTCGCCGCCCCATGTACTGCTGGAGAGAAAAAGCTGCAGCGCGGCTTCTCGATTTGCCTGTGACGTCGCGCTTCCAGGGGGCCACATTAAGAATGGCGAGACGCCTGAGGAGGCGGCCCTCAGGGAGGCCTGGGAGGAGGCCTGGGTTTGTCCATCAATGGTGAGGGTCCTGGGCAGGCTTGGAGTCTTCAGCACAGCGTCGGAGCCGAAAATATATACCATGGCTATTCTTGCGGAGCCTTGGGGACCTATAGACGTTGCACCAAGGGATCCTGAGGTTGACGCGGTTTTCTGGGTTAACTTAGAGCACGTAAAGAAGCCCTCAACAGTTCTTCACAGGAGGCAGGTTCAGGGTGTTGAGCTAGGCAAGGACCTGGTAGTTTGGGGGCTCACGCTTAGGATACTCACGAGTCTCGGCGAGGAGATGGCAACGAGGTCAGTGAAGGACTTTAAGGGTACTTAACCTTAAGCGTAGAGGCTATGACCTTATAAATATCATCTAAGTTCTGAGGTAGCTTAAGGGTCCTCAGGGTCCTGTTGCGTAGCCTCACAAACTCGACCTGCGCTGGGATCAGGTAATCCTCGTCTAGGCGGAGCAGTGAGTAGGATGAGAGGAGGGAGGAGAGCTGACCAACAGCGTCCAAGTTCATTGGGTCAGCCTCTAGCTCCTTCAGCAAGTCAAGCATCTTGCTTGCGAAGGCCTTAGGTATCTCGTGATCAACCTTTAAGCTGCTGCTAGAAACCCACTTGCTAAGCTCATAGAGTAAGGACGTGTTAAGCGGGCTCTCGGCCAGCAGCTGAAGTATAGACCTCTCAACGAAGTACTCAACCAGGTGCTCAAAGGTCCTCGGGTAGTCCATGCCTAGCAGCCTGACATACTGCATGAGGGGCATATAGTTATCATAGAGCACGTCAAACTGGTGCGAGAGGTCTACAATGGCGCTCTCCATTACGTGGTTCAGGATAACCCTCTGCTCATCCTTCAGCGACCGCTGAGGGTCTATGAAGCCCTCCCCAAACAGGGAGCTTAGCCTGTTGACGAGCTCTGGCATCATGCCCTTTGAGAACAGCTCATTCATATCCTTCTCAAGGGATTCGTACTCCTGCATCGACGATACAATCTTCGCTCCGCCGAAGACGTCGTACCAGCCGTAATAGGCCGCTGCAAACATGACGTGGTAATAGGACCACGTGACCTTGGATATAAGCGTAGCGACGCCGCTGACAGCCCTGAATCTGCCGAGCCTGAGCGGCGTGAACCTCTCTATTACGACCCTATAGGAGTAAAAGTCCGTCTCCTGCTTAAGGGGCTCAAAGAGCAATCTCATGGCTAGCATAGCCGCCATCCTCTCGGGTGTAACGGCCGCGCTCGCAGCGTATCTCAAGTAAATGTCCTTTCCGGAGCCCGCCGAGGGAACGTTAGATTTGGCCTCATCTAGAATCTCGAGCGCCTTCGGCTCCAGGTCGCTGCCTGTGAGCGAGCGGAGCAGCTCGAGGGTCCTCCTCATATGAAGCATGGACTGGATGGGCTCAGGCCTGAGTATGTCCTCAAAGAACCACGCGTCACTTGACTGCATGAGCAGGGCTTGCCTCATCATCTCAAGGAGCGTTAAGGACTTAATCTTAGGGTCCTCCTCGTGAGTCTTCAGGTGCTTCCTTAGAAACTCCGACATGACCTCCTCGGAGGAACCCTCGGAGAGGGCAGAGCCATAGTCAAGGAGGGCCCTCTTCGGGTCCACGAAAAGCTCGCTGCCTGTTTTAAGGAACGTGTTAAGGGCCTCCAGGGCAACATAGTCAACAGCGTTCCTGAGCGGCGTCCTCCACGCCTGCGTCCAACCAGGCCTTATGTCAGAGCCACAGCCGCAGTTGCTTCTCCACCTCTCAACGCCGTGCGGGCAGCTCCATGAGGTGTTCTCAGCCACCTCAACCTCAAGCTCAGGCGGGGACTTCTTTGAGAAGTACTCGCCGAGGTTAGTTAATGATATGCCGTACCCAGGAGCTAACGAGAACGCTCTGGCGAGTTCGATCTCCCCCCTCTTCTTGTGATGTCCAAAGGTCTCGCCGTCGACGGCTATGGTTACCAGCTGGGGCCTGTTTGAGCTGCTATCATAAGCCTCAAGGGCCCTCCTTAGCAGTAGCTCGCCGCTCTTCAGCGCGTCGCCAAAAGCTATGAGCCCCGAGAGCCACTTGTTGTAAAGTATAACGCCTATTTCCTTGCCAGAGGGCAGCACCGCCTTGTACGTGACCCTGGCGTCAACGGTGTGCTCATCAACGGCCTTTTTACTTCCACCTGGCCCTATGACGTTCTTGACCTGGTTAGGGCCCAGCAGGACAAACTTTATGCCATAGTCGCTGAGCAGCTCGAGCGTGACATTATCAACAGCCGCCTCTGGCAGCCAGAAGCCCTCGGGCTCGCGCTCAAAGTACTTTTCGAAGTACCTTATTCCCCACGCTATTGCCGTTTCTCTGTACTCCCTGCTCGACAGAGGCAATATTATGTGGGCGTAGGGCTGGGCTATGGCGTTACCGTGGCCAGACCGAGCTGCAACGCTCTCCTTGTCCGCCTCAACAATAGCGTTAAGGACGCTGGGGTAGTTCTTGGCAAGGTACTCAAGCAGGAGGGGGCCAAAGCTGAAGGTGAGGTAGAGGTAGTTATTGAAGAAGTCCTCCACGAGCCCATGATCATCCTCTAGCTTTGCCCTGGAGTTGCTCTCGTAGCACTCCTTGGTTATGCGGTCGTTCCAGTCATGATAAGGCTTAACGGACGGATCGTAGTCTATCTCCCCCGTCCATGGGTTGAACCTAGGGGGCTGGTAGAAGTGCCCAAAGACCGCTAGGTACTTGTTATCAGGGCTCACACCATTGTCCATAGGCTTTCATAAGTTATAGCGGGGTCGACGCTTATAAGTGCGTCTAATAATCCACCGCAGGAAT
>Ga0080003_1000014_pt1 | contig 128014 bp, 121 predicted proteins | sample JossMetagenome_FD_69206 | JGI IMG/M metagenome (GOLD analysis project Ga0080003, IMG submission 69206) | Hot spring microbial communities from Joseph's Coat, Yellowstone National Park, USA - JC2_E (SPADES assembly) (version 2) | ecosystem: Environmental > Aquatic > Thermal springs > Hot... | reverse complement strand
CCCTTTGCATATCTTGGGGTAGATCAATTTGTTTTAGCTCAACAAGCGTTACCTTTACGCCCCATGCATCTGTGTGTTTATCGAGAATCTCTTGAATTTCTGAGTTAACTTTTTCTCTTTCTGACAGTAGTTTATCAAGTTCAGCCTGTCCGCAAACGCTTCGCAGTGTTGTTTGAGCAAGCTGTTCTACTGCGTAGGCGTAATTTTTTATTTGAACAACGGCGTTTAGCGCATTTACAACCTTAAAATACACTACAGCATTAATCTTAATTGTAATATTGTCTTTTGTAATAACATCTTGTGGTTGCACTTCAAGTGTATTAATTCTTAATGATACTTTTGCCATACTATCAATAATGGGCCACAAAATAATCAATCCCGGTCCTTTTACACCTATTGCCCGCCCTAGCCTAAAAATCACTGCCCTGTCATACTCTTGTACAATGCGTATAGAGTTTAAAATTACAAGCAGTAAAAAAATAATAAGAACAATCAATACGATGCTTTCCATAAGTCTATTCCTCCTTTTTAACAAATAATTGCAATGACTCTTGCTTTATTACCTTAACTTTTTCTCCAAGTGCTATATCATAATCGCTAGATGCTGTCCAGATCTCTCCTTCTATCTCAATCTGACCTGGGTTATTTTTTGTAATGGGTTTTTTACATACGCCTGTTTTTCCTATTAGATTTTCTGTTGTTTTAATAGGGGCTTTTTGTGCTTTTAAGCCAAGAATCACCACAAAAACAACAAAAGCAAAAACTCCAACAAAAATAGGACATACCACATACAAAAATAATGATGGCAAACCATTAAAACTTAAGTACAAAAAATAAGTGCCAATAATAAATGATGTTAATCCTACAAATGTAAATATACCACCGCTTGCAAAAAAAATTTCCAAAATTAGAAACGTAAATGATAAAAAAACTAATATCTCGCCTATATCTACACTCATACTACACACTCGCACAAGGTGTATTATCGCCTTGTAATTTCTTGATTGTATGCAAAATAGCACCAAGCACTACGCTAATATTTTCAATAGCCGCTTTTGGGCTTCCTGGTACATTAATAATAAGGCTGTTTTTTCGCGTACCTACGCAGGCTCTTGAGACAATCGCGGTAGGTGTTTTTTCAAAACTTTTTAGGCGCATTGCTTCTTCAAAACCATAGAGCCTTTTTTCTATCAATTCTAGTGTAACATCTGGGGCAATATCGCGTGGAGCGATACCTGTTGAGCCATTTGTTATTATTAGATCAATATTGTCATCGCTTAAATCAATGAGTTCTTTTTTGAGCATTTCTTTATCGTCTGGTATAATTGTGTAATAAGCTAGTTCCATGTCTTCTAAATTTTTTTGTACAAAATCTATCAAAAGAGGTCCGGTCAAATCATCCCTTTCTTTTATATAGCCTTTATCAGAAAGTGTAATAACAGCAAATTTCATGTTTTAGCCTCCATACAATTTAAATCGTACGCTCTAATTAAACTGGGAAATTTTTCTCTAACATTTTTAGCATACTCTGGATCGATTGAAACGGTTTTGAGTGTGGTTTGATTATAAGCGCTCTCAAGCAGTATACCGTCTGGGTCGTAAACGCTTGAGTGGCCAGCGCACACCCATTTGCCAGACTTATCATTTGCATTGCATGTTGCAACGAATGCTTGATTTTCAATAGCTCTAGCTACGGTTAACTTTTGCCACGCATCTAGTCGTTCGATAGGCCAGATAGCACTTACTAATAGCACTTTTGCACCTTTAAGCGCTGCCTTTCTTAAAATTTCTGGGAACCTCAACTCAAAACATATACAGACGCCAAACCTTACACCAAACAAATCAAAAGTGTTATCCGAAAGTTTATCACCTGGGCAAAAATAATCGTTTTCTTTTGTTACTTCAAAAAGCTTTATTTTAGAATACTTAAATACAACCTTCTTTTCATGCAAACAATAAAATGTGTTAAAGATTTTATCATCTGCGTATTCCAAGAATGTCCCGCAGATAGCAATATCACCAGATTTTTCTAGCAATTTGTTTATATAGTCTGGTATTTTTTTTGATATACTTTTTAGGTTTGGGTAATCAAAACCGGACAAAAAAAGCTCTGGGAACAATACAAGCCTACTTCCATTGGCATAAGCTTTTTCTATCATACTTAAAGCGGTTTCAAAGTTCTTTTCAACTTCGCCTTCGTATACCTGCATCTGAGCTATACTTATCTTCATAAAACCCTCGCAAAAGAAAATTTTCTTTGCCATTTATGCTCTACAATTTTGAGCAACCCTTCATTTAGCGGGTACCCCATTTTTATCAGCTCATTAACATCACTTTGGGCTTTTTCTAATAGCTTTGCGTCTCTTAGTATATCAGCAAATTCTAAATCTGGCAAACCATGTTGTCTTGTGCTGTAAATCTCACCCATTCCCCGCAAAATTAAATCTTGTTTTGCAATCTCAAACCCATCGTTTGTAGAAAGCAAAGCTTCTATGCGTTTTTTTGCCAAAGATGATATTTTGTCTTTTGTTACTAAATAGCAAAATGAATCCAAATCGCTCCTTCCAACCCTTCCCCTTAACTGGTGTAATTGAGCAAGACCGTAATTTTCAGCATTTTCGATAATGATAATTGTAGCATTTGGGTTGTCTATGCCTACTTCAATAACTGTTGTGCTCATCAAACAATCAATTTTCCTTTTTACAAAGTCGTGAAAGATCTTAGTTTTTTCTGTACTTTTTACATTTGAATGCAACAACGCACAATTAAACTCACTAAAGTATCTTTTTTTGATATCTTCAAAGCTACCCATTAAAGAGTCAAAATCTGCTTTTGATTCAGAATCCTCAATAAGCGCAAACACTATATAGACTTGGTGTTTGTTTAATATCTCTTTTCTTGCGTGCAAAAAAGCCTTCTCTTCCTGGCTTTTATATAAATGAATTGTTGAGATAGGTTTTCTGTTTTTTGGCATAGCACGTATTTCAACAACTTTTGTTTTGCCGTAGATTGCTAAGCTCAAGCTTCTAGGTATTGGCGTTGCGCTCATAATTAAACAGTAAGCACTTTTGCCTTTGCTTGATAGCATTTTTCTCTGATCAACACCAAAACGATGTTGCTCGTCAATAACCAAAAAACCCAAATTATTAAAAGTGAGGTTTTCATTCAGTAAGGCGTGCGTTCCAACCAAACAGTGAATTTTAAAATCCTTGACTGCTTGAAAAATTTCATTTTTTTTCTTTGTTGTATTGACAAGTAGCTCTACCTTAAACCCCTCATCTTCTAGAAACCGTTTTGCAACTGCAAAGGTTTGTTCTGCAAGAGTAGTAGTAGGCGACATAATGCAAATCTGGTAGTTATTTTTTAATACAGCCAAAGCACAAATTAAAGCCACTATAGTTTTGCCAGAGCCTACATCACCTTGAAGAAGTCTAGTAGATTCCAAAGATGTTGTCATATCATTTAATATCACATTTATAGCTTTTTTTTGATCAACAGTTAGCTCAAATGGTAATTTTTTTTCCACTTTTTGCAAAAAATCTTTATCAACATCTATGGTGATTGATTCGGTTTTTTTATCTTGATCCTGTAGGGCTAAACCCAATTGCATTAAAAAAAGCTCATCGTATTTTAATCGCGTTTCTACTGTCTCATCAAAAATGCCTTTTAAGTGTATTGATTCAAACACTTCACTTAAGAAAGGTAGTTTGTTTTTTGCTAAAATAGTGTATGGCAAAAAATCATACGGCGGCTTTGGCGATGTAGACAAGTGCTGCTCAATAATTTTTTTAACGGTGGTGTTTTTTAGACTACCAAACGAAGGGTACACAGTAAAGGTGTGTGGTTTAAATGAGCTAGAATGGCGAATGCGTGGGTGGTGCATTTCTTTAAATAGTCCAAATTCCGTTATTTTTCCTTCACATACAACAGATTCACCCACTTTTATGTTTTTTAATATTAGCTTTAAAAACTTATTAATATTAAACCATTTACAATCTATCCTACTAGTACCATCATCAACAGTTATGGTATAGTAATTGCCAGCCTTTTTTGATACAACAACACCTTTTATGCATGCATAGCCTGTAGCATTTGATATGGGTACCATCTGAGTGTAATTTTCATAACGCAAAGGTTTTGTTAACAATAGATCCCAAACACAAAAAATGTTTTTTTTATTAAAAATTTTTTGTATATAGGGTTTTAAAACGGGTTTTGATAAAAGCCAATCTGCACACTTGTCAAATTTAATGAGAGAATTTTCTTTTTTAAGATAGACAATAGCCTTTTTGTAATCTTTTAAATGAGTGTATGTAAGAATCTTTGCTTCTAATGCGTTTAGTGTCTGCTTTATTTTCACCATGTTTTAAATTGATACTTCCAATACTTCTTCTATTGTTGTAATACCATCTATTACCTTCTTTATGCCGCTTTGTCTGAGTGTTTGCATACCGCTATCAACAGCTATCTTCTTAATTTCATCAGTTGGCAAATTTGAGACAATAGCTTTTCTTATTTGTTCATTTATAGGCATAGTCTCATATATTGCTACTCTACCTTTGTAGCCAGTATTGTTGCAAGCAGGACAACCTTTGCCACGGTAGAATACAGCATCTTTATTGTCAATACCTAAACTTTTTATCAACTCTGGTTCGGGGTTATATGTGATTTTACATGAATCACAAATTTTTCTCACCAACCTTTGAGCCAAAATTAACCTCAATGATGATGCAAGCAAATACGGCGGAATACCCATATCTATAAGCCTTGCAACAGCACTTGGTGCGTCGTTTGTATGCAGTGTTGATAAAACCAAATGACCTGTTAGTGCAGCTCTTATAGCAATATCTGCGGTTTCAGCATCTCTAATTTCACCTACCATGATAATATCTGGGTCTTGCCTTAAAAACGAACGCAGTGCTGTTGCAAATGTTAAACCAATCTCTTCATTTACCTGTAGTTGATTTATGCCTTCTAAGTTATACTCTATCGGGTCTTCTGCTGTTAGGATATTAACACTTGTATTATTTAATAAATTAAGTGTTGCATAAAGCGTTGTTGATTTACCAGAGCCTGTTGGTCCTGTAACCAAAATTATACCATGTGGAGACTTAACTGCTTTTATGTATTTTTCTAAATCTTCTGGTTCAAAACCTAAATCATTTAGATTGACCTTTATGCTTGATGAATCCAAAATTCTCATAACGCATTTTTCTCCAAATGCAACAGGTATTGTAGAAACCCTTAAGTCAATTTCTTTATTAACCATTTTTAGTTTTATTCTGCCATCTTGCGGCAACCTTTTTTCTGCTATATCTAAGTGCGACATAATTTTAATTCTTGAAATAATACTTGGGGCAAACTGTTTTGGCAGCTTCATTGCTTCTATATTTTTGCCATCAATTCTATATCTAACTTTTACAAGATTTTCAAAGGGTTCTATATGGATATCAGAAGCCCTTGAGACAATTGCATTTTCAATAATAGAATTTACCAATTTAATCAAAGGTGGGTCATTTTCTTGTATAATTGACTGACTTTCTTCTTTAACTTCCTCGATTGTTTGTGTTTGTGGGAGGTTTTTAACAAATTCTTCAAGTTTATTATAAATCGTATAGCTTGTATTTATAGCGTTTGTTATATCCTGTGGCGTTGTAATGTATAGGATAACTTTTTTAATGCCTGTTGTGAATCTAATTTCATCTATTAAATAAGTATTTTCTGTTGGATCAACAACCGCTATATGGAGCTCATTATCAGTTTTTGCAAAAGGTAATATTAATCGTTCCCGTGCCACCTCTTCTTTTATTATCGATACAACGCTTCTATCAATTAATACATTACTTAAAACTATTCTTTTTAAGTTAAATTGTTTGCTTAAAACATCAGCAATATCTTCATCAGTAATTAAACTATGCTCTTTTAAAATTTCTCCCAAGCGCTTGTTAGTTTTTTCTTGTTCTTGTATTGCTTGTTTTAATTGCTCTTGTGTTATTTTTTGATTATTTAACAATAACTGACCAATTAATGACACACTAAACCTCTTTTATCTCATTTTAGCATGTTTTTATAAAAATAACAAATACAGCTGTTAAACAAGCTATTTAAAAAATGCAAAAAATTTAATTAATTTGACTTTTTAGGCTAAATCTTTTAGTATAGACGCGAAGATAAAATTTTAGGAGGTATTATTTAATGGGTCACGGAAAGGTTGTAAACGTTTCTGACGCATTAAGCGTCATCAAAGATGGTGATGTTGTAGCCATCTCAGGGTTTAATTTGTCTACGGCACCAGAGTATCTGATATTGGAACTTTTTGAACAGTACAAAAAAACAGGTCATCCAAACAATCTATTTATTATCTCAGATACGCTGCCTGCTGTACCAGACAGAGGGCTTGATAAAGTTTTTAGTGAACTTTATCAAGACAAAGACCAAAAATTTATTAGAGGCGTTTTAATGCCTTTCATTGGTTGGTCACCCGCATTGATGAAGATGACACTTGAAAACAGGATTGAGGTGTATTCCTTCGCTATTGGTACAACTTCTTACTGGTTTAGGGAAGTTGCAAGCAACAGACCAGGATTGTTAACAAAAGTTGGTCTTGGGACATTTTTAGATCCAAGAATCGACGGTGGTGCTTCTAACGAACTTGCAAAAGAAAAGAAAACCTGCAAAGTAGATGTGCTTAATATAAATGGCGAAGAGTGGCTACTGTATCAAGCACCAACACCCGATGTAACACTCATTAGAGGTACAACTGCCGACGAAGATGGCAATATTTCAATGGAAGAAGAAGGCATCTACGGCACAGTGCTTAATATGGCACAAGCTGCCAAAGCACTTCCAAATCAAGGTAAAGTTATTTGCCAGGTAAAGTATGTAGCGCGAAAAGATACCATACCAACAAGAAATGTTATCGTCCCTGCACCGCTTGTTGATTATGTTGTTGTAGCACCAGATGCAGAAAAATATCATAAGCTTTCTGGTAGCTATGTGTATGACCCAAGGCTTGCTGGCCATGTAAAAGCCAAAAAAACTAAAGAACTAGAAGAACTTTTGCCAGCACCAGATCAAATAAGGGATAGGATAGCAGCAGGAAGAATCTTAATCGAAGTAATGAAAACAGCTGCAAAACTAAAGAAACCGTTATTTGGTAACTTAGGTATAGGCATTCCTGTATATGTATCGTGGCTTGCTGGAGAGTTAGGTTTAAGTAATTTGCTCGCACTAACTGTTGAGCCTGGACCTATTGGCGGTATTGCTCTAGTGGGTGCAGATTTTGGCGTTGCTATATCACCTCAGGCAATCATACCAATGCCTGATATGTTTACAAACTATGAAGGTGGTATTATAGATTTTGCATCCTTAGGATTTATGGAAATTGACCCAAAAGGTAATTTAAATCCATCATACAGTTCAACAAGGGTATCTGGACCTGGAGGTTTTCCTGTAATTAGCGCAGGATCACCAAGAACATTCTTTGCTGGTGGTTTTACTGCTGGCAAGTTTGATATAGATGCTGCCAAAGGAAAATTAATAATTAAATCTGACGGAAATATATTAAAGTTCAATGAAAAGCTTGCAAAAATTGTATTTAGTGGTCCTTTCGCCGTAAAGGCAAAAAAAGAAATACTTTATGTCACAGAAAGGGCTGTATTTGGATTAAATGAAAATGGTCTGATACTTAAAGAAATTGCACCAGGTGTTGATTTAGAAAAAGACATCCTATCAAAGATGAACTTTAAACCTCAAATTGCTGATAAACTTGAAACAATGCCAGAGTGCTTATTCCACCAAAGCTTAGATCCGCTTAAAGAATATGTCGACGATATATTAGAAGAAGCCGGGTTAATTTAAAAAACGATCAAAATCAAGAAGGGTTTAAACCCTTCTTGATTTTTTTAGGATATTTGTTTACACTAGACAAAAAAGGGGGTTAAGATGACAGTATCAGAAGCAATAAAATCAAGAAAATCAACAAGGGCATTTTTAGACAAGCCAGTAGAAAAAGAAGTACTTAATAAGTTGTTTGATATTGCTAGGTTTGCGCCATCTGGTCATAATGTTCAACCCTGGGAAATTTTGGTGCTAACAGGTAAAACTAAGCAAAAATTAAGCGATGCTTTAGTGGAGGCGGTAAAAAGCGGTGTCGAAAGGCAATACGATTATATATACGAAGTAAAAGATATGCCTCAATACATTAAAGATAGACGCAAAGCTTGCAATACAAGAGTTTTTGAGTTCAAACACCTAGATACAAAAGATAAGGCAGCTTTACAGGAACATATTTTAGAAAACTTCAGGTTTTTTGGTGCCCCTGTTGAATTACTTCTATTAAGGGAAAAAAACTTAGGCGAAAATACATTTATAGATATTGGTATTATGGCACAAACTATCATGTTGCTTGCACTAGACTTTGGACTTGCTACTTGTCCCAAAACATCCATCGCAGCTTATGCTCCTGTTATAAAGAAAACGCTAAATATCCCAGACACAAAAATTGTTGTAATGGGCATTTCGCTTGGGTACCCAGACAACAACGCTTATATTAACAAATTAACAATGGACAGGATAGCTGTAGAGGATTTTGTCACCTTTTTGGATTAAGTTTAATCTTTTTTAAAGATTAGTTTAAGAGGACAACCTGTAAATTTAAACATAGAATATAATTGATTTTTGATATAGTGCTCGAAATTTTTGGGCACTTTTTCTGTATTTGTAAAAATCACGAATGTAGGCGGTTTTGTTTCAACTTGATTGATATATTTTATCTTTATAGGTTTTGAGTTTATATTTATCGGGGTGTGCGTTTTTGACAAAAATTTGAGGGCTTCATTTAAATCATGCGTGGGGATTCTTGTATTGTAGTAATTCTCAACAATCTGTATATTTTTAAAAATCTTATCAATATTTTTTGATTCTTTAGCACTGACTCTCAAAAATGGCGCAAATTTTATAAAAGAAAGCCTATTTTGTAATTCTTTAAAAACCTTATCATGATCTTTTTCGATTAAGTCCCACTTGTTAAGTACAACTATAATACCTTTGTGCTTTTGCTCAAGTAAAGAAGCTATTCTTAAATCTTGCGTTTTGACACCTTCACTAGCATCAATTATCAAAAGTGCTATATCGCATCTCTCAATAGAAAATAAAGCTAGATATGAAGCTAATTTATCAAGACTATCTTTTTTTAATTTTAATCTCAAGCCTGCCGTATCAACTATTTTATAAGTTCTATTATTGTACCTAATAAAACTATCAACACTGTCTAGTGTTGTGCCAGCCCTTTGGTTAACAATCGAGCGCTCTTTTTTTAAACATGCATTGAAAAGGCTGGATTTTCCTACATTGGTCCTGCCCACAAAAGCTAATTTTGTACCTGAATCATCAATCTTAATGCTTTTGTTTATAAGCACATAAAGCCTTTCTTTAAGTTTGTCTATATTGGTTTTATGCTTTGTTGAAATAAATACTGCATCTTTAAAACGCATAAACTCGTAAAAAAATTCATCACTTTTTTCATCAACCTTATTAACTACTACAATGTATGTTTTTTTGAGCTTTACAATCATTTTAAACAATGATATGTCAAAATCGCTCAACGGTTCTTTTGCGTCAAACACAAGTATCACAATATCACTTGATTCAATAGCCTCTTGTGTTTGTAGATTAATTTGCTTTGATAAAGCGTAGTCCTCATCATTAAGACCGCCTGTGTCGATAAGCATTGCGCTTTTATCTTTAATTGTTAAATAATCCGCTAGGTAATCGCGTGTTGTACCTGGCGTTTGGCTAATTATACTTTTATTTTTACCAACCAGTAAATTAAAAAGGCTCGATTTGCCTACATTTGGTTTGCCTACAATAGAAATTATCATACAAACCAATTTTCAAATTCAAAATTTTTAGAAGGTATCTCGATGAGTATGTCTTTATTTGTTGGAAACCTTTCTATTATTTTATTTTCATGCTCAACATTAATATAAAAGAATACTTTCTCTTTTTCATGTACGCCTAAAAAATCTTTTGAAATCTTAAGTTCGAGGATTTTATTTACTGCATAGTCAAAAAATTTATCTTGTGCTATAACTTTGCCATTTCTGTCAAATCTCTTAATGTAGCTTTCTTTATTTGACAAAAAAAGGCTTGTTTTAATATTATCGAATATCTCTATGCAGATTGTATACTTATCCAATATATTAAACTGCAAGTTATTAAAATCTACCCTTAAAAAAATATCGTTTTCATTAAAACCATAGTAAATTTTCTTAATCATTCTTTCTGAAACACTCATTGCAGATTCAAGCTCAGAAAACTCGCCTGCGCCAGTCCATTCAAAGTAAGAACTAACAACACCATCAATTTTGGGGTTAATGAAGCTAATAGGACTTTTGCTTTCTAAAGTGCTCAAGCGCTTTTTAATTGGCATATAGAGCTCTTGCGGGGGTGTTTTTTTATCAAGCATATAAGCCTTTATAAGTATATTTCTAAATAAATTATCAAACAAAACATCGTCTGTGGAAGAGTGATCACTCCCATACCACCAGTTCCAATCACTACCTTGTGCCTTGTATAGTTGATTTATGCTAGCTTTATTTGTTGAAAGACACTTGCGAGCTTCATTGAGCAGATCCCACGCTTTATTATCTTCATCATCACCTATCCATATATTAAAATTAGCACCAATCCACGAACCTGGCCAGATTTTGCCAAATTTTAGCTCTTTTGCCTCTTTTAACCCCAAATACTCATCTTGTGTAATAATTTCTACACTTTCGTCTTTTTGCAAACTATCATACAGATGGTTTAAAAAGTCATAGCCATTGTTATCGTAATATTCCCAAGCATTTTCACCATCTAAAATGACGCTTACGATAGATTTTGGGCCACTTTGAGATTCTATAGCTTTTAGAGAATTTAAAAAATCCTCAACTGCATCTTTGTAGTGCATATGTGAGTACACAAACCCTATTTTGTCAGACAATGTATGGTCTCTAAAAAACATATGTATTGATAGGTTATTATTTTCATATAAATAGGGTGTATATATATTACTAAAGCCAGAATTCTTGATAATCTGCTCGTCTGTGAACGCAAACTTAAAACCACACTCAGCCATTAAGCACAAAGCATCATCACTGACTGAGCCTTCCGATGGCCACATACCGTCAATTTTAGATTCAAAAATTCGTTCCATGTATTGCTTGGCTGTGCTTATATGCCATTTTGCATCTTCTTTATAGCTGAATTTTTGAGGCAATTTTATATTTGGGTTTGAAACTTTTGCTATATCACTATCAATTAGCAATGGTAAAATTGGGTGGTAAAAGGGGGTTGTGGTTAAACAAATATCATTATTTTTGTAAGCTTTTTTATATTCTGGTACTATGGATTGAAGAATTTGGAGCTGCTTATTGAGTAAATACTGTTTTTCTTCTTCGCCTGCTACACTTAAATTCTCCTCAATTTTTTTGATTGCATCGTCTTTTTGAAGGTTACCAAACCACGAAAGCAAATAAGCAATTTCGCATATTAAAATCTCTTGGTCGTTAAAAACATTCAAAATATTAGAATTAGCGTGTTGTTTTTTATGATAAAGCTGTCTATATTTAGGTATTTTTTGTATAATGTGCGAAGCAATCTTAAAAGAATCTTCTAATATAAATATTTTTTGCTTATCAGTTAATTCTGAGACTGGTTTTAAAAGAAGGCTTGATGTATTCTCACACTCTAGGTTTTTGTAAGACAGAATCTGATTAACAAGTATAGGCGTTAAATTAAATGTTACTTTGGCATTGTTGTTTTGAGAAATCTTTAGCATATCAAGGTAATCTTTGGATGCATGAAGCCTTACCCAACTAGCAGCATATTTACCTTCAATATCGTCTTTGTAATAGGGCTGATGCATGTGCCAAACAAAAGAAACAAATATCATAGTTGATTATTATAATCTTTTTAAAAATTTATTACAAGTGGGTTTAGGAGAGACTAAAGCTCTCCTAAAAAAATTAGAACACAATTATGCTGTAGCCGTCTTTAATGAAAGGCTCAAGCGCAACATGATTCTCAAGATTTCCAATCACAGGCAAACCCTGGGCCTCTGCGGCTTCTAAGCTTTTTGTAGCTATCGCACAGCCTTTGCATACCGCAGCAATAGAACCTTTTATGTCTTCATAGGCGGCATTCAAAGGATGATTTTTATCAGACATTTTTTGAACAACACTTGTAGCATAGCCTTCTAATATAATTTTAACATCGTAATTCTTTTTTCTTAAATCTTTTACATTTAAAAACAAATGGTAGTAGTCCATTGTGTTTGATGGATCTTTTAATACATAAAATAATGTCTTCATTGATTCCTCCTTTTTTAAGAATTAAAAACTATTTCTTTAAAGCTTTTACCTGGAAAATCTTTTGCCAACTTCATCGTACCGCCTGCAAGTATAGTTTTAATTTCCCTGTCTGTTAAATGATAAGTAAGCGGTATAGAAATCCCTTTTGTTTCGTTGTACAACATTACTTCGCCTTTATTTTCAATTAGGGCTTTTCTAATATTTGGCAATTTAACTCTATCTCCCTGGTCGATCTTTTCGTAATCATCGGGGTTTTTGAATGTAAGCGGTAGTATACCAAAATTGATAAGGTTAGCCCTATGGATACGCTCAATAGCTTTTGCAATGACTGATTTTACACCCAAATACATTGGGCATAATGCGGCATGCTCTCTTGATGAACCTTGACCGTAAGAATCACCACCAACAATAATATTGTGGATACCCATTTTTTTATTTTCTAAGCATCTTTGGGCAAATGATGGATCTCTTTTTACAAAAACATATTCAGCATACTTTGGTACATTGGAGCGGTATTTTAGTAAGTCTCCTGCTGGCATTATATCGTCTGTGGTAATTTTATCACCAAATTTACCTGCAACCTCGCCAATTAAATCGGCTGGCATAGAGCTTCCACTTGGTGGATCAACTATATTTGGACCCTTGTAGAGTTCAACCTTTGAGGCCTCAAGTTCATTTGCTGGTGGTATAATAAGCGAATCGTCTATGGTAAACTCACTTGGCACATCAACTTTTGGATATTGAACCCCAAAAAGTTTTTCCAAATCTCTAGGGTCTGTTATCTTGCCTGTTAAAGCACATGCAGCTGCTGTTTCTGGGCTTACTAAATAAACTTTAGCTGTAGTAGTACCGCTTCTTCCAAAGAAATTTCTATTGTTAGTCCTAATAGAAACTGCGTTGTTTCTTGGAGCTTGGCCTGCACCTATACAAAAACCACACGCCGATTCTAATATTCTTGCACCTGCAGCTACGATATGGCTTAACTCTCCTTCGTCTGCAAGCATCCTTAAAACCTGCTTTGAGCCTGGCGCATAACCAAAACTGACATTTTCGTTTACCACTTTGCCTTTTAGAATCTCTGCCAATATTTTACCATCTTTGTAAGAAGAGTTTGTGCAGCTACCTACCATGACTTGATCCACTGGTGTTCCTTCTACATCTCTTACACGCACAACATTGTCTGGTGAATGAGGTTGTGCTATCATAGGTTCAAGCTCGTTTAAGTTAATTTCAATCACTTTATCATATACAGCATCTGGGTCTGCTTCAAGAGGAATCCAGTCTTTTTCTCTTTTTTGAGCTTTTAAAAAATATCTTGTTGTTTCGTCTGATGGAAAAACGCTTGTTGTTACACCAAGTTCTGCACCCATATTGGTAATTGTTGCCCGCTCTGGAACGCTTAGGTGCTTTACACCATCTCCAAAATACTCAGCAATCCAGCCCACATTGCCTTTAGTCGTAAGAATTTGCAATACTTTTAAAATAATATCTTTCGCTGAAACCCATGGGTTAAGTTTACCTGTTAACTTTATACCAACAATTTTCGGTCTTGGCATATAAAATGGCATACCAGCCATTGCGCTTGCTACATCAAGACCACCTGCACCAATCGCTATCATGCCAATACCACCACCTGTTGGCGTATGCGAGTCAGAGCCCAACAATGTTTTGCCTGGTTTGCCAAAGCGTTCTACATGAACTTGGTGGCAAATACCGTTACCCGCTTTTGATAGATACAAGCCATATTTTTTTGCAAATGTTTGCAAATACGTATGGTCATCTGCATCTTCAAAGCCCATTTGGATTGTTTTGTGGTCGATGTAGCTTACAGAAACTTCAGTCTTTACGCGCGGTGTGCCCATTTGTTCAAACTGAAGATCTGCCATTGTGCCTGTTGCATCTTGCGTGAGCGTTTGATCAATTTTTATACCAATCTCGTCTCCTTCTGTGAGGCTACCGTCAACCAAATGCTCTTTGAGTATCTTTTGAGCGACTGTCAATCCCATGCCTTACCTCCTAGAAAATTTATTTGCTTTTCTGACACAAAATTTATATTATTTCTTTATAAATGTCAAATCTTTGGAGTGTTTATGGTTAGGGTTTTGGTTGTTGACGACTCTCTTATTTCAAGAAAATATTTAACAAGGATACTCGAAGAATCTGGCCAAATTGAAGTAATAGACACAGCCTCAGATGGACTAGAAGCTATTGAAAAGGTAAAAACCCTCAAGCCAGATGTTGTTACTATGGATATAGAAATGCCAAAATTAAACGGCATAGAAGCATTAAAACACATAATGTTAGAAAATCCCGTGCCGGTAATTATGGTTTCAACGCTTACAACAGAGGGCGCAAGCATAACGCTTGAAGCTTTGCATTTAGGTGCGGTTGATTATATACCAAAAAACGATGTTCTTAATTTTAACAAAATAACAAAAGATGCTCGAGAACTACTAATAGCAAAAATCATTGCAGCAAAGAACTCAAAAATACAAAAACCAAAACTTATAAAACCCCCACCATCAATTGAACCAATAAAAACAGCCGTCTCGCAGAAAATAACCACAAAAGATATTAGACTAATTGCTATTGCGACTTCAACGGGCGGGCCTGTTGCTCTAGAAAAGATAATGAGTGAATTTCCAAAAGTTAATGTGCCTGTTTTAATTGTACAGCATATGCCTGCTACATTTACACCAATTTTTGCAAAATCACTCGATAGAATCTCTTCTATACCCATAAAAGAAGCCCAAGATCAAGAAATTGTCCAAAATGGCAAAGGCTACTTAGCACCAGGCGGTTTACAAATGAGTATAATGGATAAAAATGGTTTACTTACTATAAAAATCTCAGACCAACCAAAAACAATTTATGTTCCAAGTGCTGATGTTTTGTTTAGCTCGTGCGCCGAAACAACAAAAAATAGGACACTTGCTATTATCATGACAGGGATGGGAAACGATGGTTACGAAGGTTTACTAAAACTTAAAAAAGTTGGCGGCACAATTATCGCACAAAGCAAAGAATCTTGTGTAGTGTGGGGTATGCCCAGAAAGCCCACTGAAAACAACATAGTAGACTATATTGGCGACTTAGAAGAAATACCCAATATTGTTAAAAAGATTATAGGATAAATATGGCAGAAATTTTATCTCAAGAAGAAATAGATGCCCTGCTTTCGACAATAGGCAAAGAAGAAGAGGAGCCGCAGGAGCTACCAGAAACACTTATAGAAGAAAAAATATCCATATATGACTTTAAAAGACCCGATAAGGTTTCCAAAGAACAAATCAGGGCTTTAAAAAATCTTCACGATAAATTTGCTAGAAATTTTTCCTCAAAACTCTCTGGTTTTTTGCGCACAATAATTGAAATAGATGTAGCTAGCGTTGATCAAATGACATACGGAGAGTTTGTTTTATCCCTTTCTCAATCCGTTAGTTTCAATGTTATAAGCTTGCACCCACTCGAAGGCAGCGGTATTATAGCCATAGAACCGGATATAGGGTTTGTGCTTATAGACCGATTGCTTGGGGGTTTTGGCACCACTTTTCAAAATATCAGGCCATTTACAGACATAGAGCAAAGCATACTTTTAGATATTGTTAATCTGATGCTTGGAGACCTTAAAAATATTTGGGCGCCTATTGCAGAAATTAGGTTTGACGTTACAGCACAAGAAACTAGCCCCAATGTAGTTCAAATTGTAGCACCGTCGGAAGTAGTGGTATTGATTGTATTTGAGGTCAAAATGGGCGATTACAAAGGTATAATCAACTTCTGTTTGCCAGTTATTACACTTGAACCCATTTTAACTAAAATTGGCACGCATGATATGCTTTCTATTTCAAGAAAAGAACACACAAACAGGGTGGTAGATATACTGCAAATTCTTGACAATGTTTTAATTAGACTCGAAGCATACTTGGGCGAATTTAAAATTGATATTGAAAGTTTTTTGAACCTAAAGCCAAACGACATATACATTTTGCAAAAAAGCACAAATGAACCGGCTTCAGTCTACTGCAATGGTGTAAAAAAACTAGAAGGAAAATTGGGCAAAGTAAAGACCAAAAAAGCTATAAAAATAACTAAACTAACTGGCTAGGAGGCACCACTCATGTTTGATCCAACAAAAAGCACCAAAGACAATGTGGAGATTTTCTTCATGAAAGAATCAATTGCTTTAGAAGAAACTATTAAAAAAGCTTTAAACATAGATTGTCTTATTAAATTTACAAAAGCCCAAACTACAGACAAAATCGAAAAAAAGGATTTTTTTGGAAGGTTTAATATTGATATAAATGGCACAGAATTAGGTTTGTATGTATCTATGGATAAAAAAATAGCATCTATTTTATCCGATTTAATGCTAATGGGTCCAGGTGAACCCAAAGATACTTTAGAGGCAGATGACATAGATTCTTTAAAAGAGCTTTTTTCCCAAAGTTTTGGTGCTTTTGCAACTGCTATAAGAGAAGAAGACTATAAAGTGAGTTTTAACGGCTTTTCTCAAATTGAACCCAAAGATGAACATTTTTTTGAAGCTGAGTTTAAAATTATCATAACAAACACAACAGAAAGCTCAATAAAACAGTATGTAAGCGTTGATGAGTTTGAAAAAATGTTGAGCAACTTAAAAGTTGATGTGTTAAGCAGCAAAAATCAAACTTCTTCAACACCTTTATTTGAAATAGAAGACGAACCAAAACAGTCATTTACAACAACAGAAGCTTCAAAAGATAATTTAAATTTACTAATGGATATAGAACTTAATGCACGTGTAAGAATTGGCTCAAAACAAATGCTGCTAAAAGATGTTGTAAAATTATCAGAAGGCACTATAATAGATTTAGATAAAAACGTTGATGAACCGATGGAAATCTTAGTCAACGGTAAAACTATTGCAAAAGGTATAGTCGTAGTAGTAGGTGGAAATTTTGGCATCAAGATTACACATGTTGGCACAAAAGAGGACCGAATAAAAAGTCTTGGAGGGCAATAATATGGAAAGTTGTAGGTTAGGTTTTGGTGAGATCTCAAAAAAAGACGAAGAAATAGTAAAAGATATATTAAAAATGAAAACAATAGCAGTAGTTGGTCTATCGCCAAAATCAGATAGGCCAAGCTATGATGTAGCTGCATATATGCAAGCAAAAGGCTACAAAATTGTGCCAGTAAGGCCTGGCGTTAGCGAAATTTTGGGTGAAAAATGCTACGCTAAATTAGAAGACATACCATTCAGCGTTGATATTGTTGATGTATTTAGAAATGCAAAAGACTGCCCTAGCGTTGTTGAATCTGCTCTAAAAATAAAACCAAAAGCAATATGGCTGCAAGAAGATATTATAAGCCCAGAATCCAAAAAAATGGTAGAGGGCACAGGTATACTTTTTATAATGGATTACTGTTTAAAAAAAGCACATCAAAAATACATTGAAGGGACGCTTCGTTGAGTCTTTGCTTTGATATTGGCGGAACTCGGATAAAATATGCAGCAATTGACAAAAACTACAATATTGAACAAGTAAATGTCATACCAACAACCAAAAATATAGATGACTTTAAACAAAATATCAATGAAATTTTAGATGCTTTTGGTGAAAAAAATGTTGGGTTCAGCGTTGCTGGAATTGTTGATTACGAATCAAAAACCGTAAAACATTCACCCAATATGCTTTTTTTGAATAACTTTTCGTTTAATGAATTTAACAGGCAAGGTATTCATATTGAAGTAGAAAACGATGCAAATGCAGCTTGTTTAAACTCTTACAGGATATATAAAATACCAAATATGCTACACATAACATTAGGTACGGGTCTTGGTGGAGGCGCAGTTATTAATGGAAAACTTTTAAAAAGCTCTATAAGCGTGTTTGAAATAGGCCACATTAGCGCAAAGTTTGACGGTAAACGCTGTGGGTGCAACAATAGAGGTTGCATAGAAAAATACACAGGGGTAGAGCACATCATAGAATTTGCTAAAAAATACAATTGTTTTGACCCCCTAGAACACATATTTAGCAACTATTCAAAAGATAAAATATATAAACGCATAGTTGATAGGTTTGCACAATATTTGGGTATCATAGTGGCTGACCTCATTAATGTATTTGGTAGTGATTTAATAGTTTTTAGTGGTGGCATTGCAAATAACTTTGATGCATTTAGCCAAACACTAAAAAAAACCGTGCATAAGCGTTCTTTTGTTTATAGGATTAAACCTTGTGAGTTTGCTGTTGACGAAAACCCAACATTCTCAGGGTTGCTTGGTATTGCAAGTATATTTAACGAGGGGTTGTATGGATAAATTTATCATAGAAGGCTCAAAAACACTGCATGGCAGCGTTGATATAAGTGGTTCTAAAAATGCTGCTTTACCCATTATTGCAGCAACAATTTTGTGTGATAGCCCATGCACCATACGCAATGTACCAGACCTAGCAGACATCATTACAATGCTAAAATTATTAGAAAACATGGGTTGTGAGTACAATTTTAACAACAATACACTAGAAATTGATTGTTTGAAGTTGAAATCTACAAAAGCCGAATATGACTTAGTGCGAAAAATGAGGGCTTCGATTTTGGTTTTAGGGCCACTTGTAGCCAAATACTCAAAAGCAACTGTATCGCTTCCTGGTGGATGTGCAATTGGTGTAAGGCCCGTTAATTTGCATATTGATGCCTTGAAAATTATGGGTGCCAAAATTAACATCGAAAAGGGATACATTCATGCGAGTGCAAAAAAATTAAAAGGTACCGAGATTTATTTTGATGTACCAACTGTTACAGGTACAGAAAACATTATCATGGCAGCTACACTCGCTTCTGGCAAAACAACAATATACAATGCAGCCAAAGAACCAGAAGTGGTTGATTTAGTAAACTTTCTAAACAAATGTGGCGCAAAAGTATCTGGAGCTGGCAGTTCTACAATAGAAATTACTGGTGTTGAAACACTAAAAGGTAGTGATTATGAAGTAATGCCAGATCGTATCGAAGCAGGTACTTTTATGTGTATTGCACATTCAACACGCTCCAGTCTAACGATAAACAACGCACCAATTTACTGCATGCATGCTATTATTGACAAGATAAAAGAAGCAGGCGCAGATGTCCAAATCAATGACAGCTCGGTAAAAATTTCCCATTCTAAATTCCTGCCAGTTAATCTTAAAACATTTGCCTACCCTGGTTTTCCAACTGATATGCAAGCTCAATTTACAGCTATGTTAACACTTGCTCAAGGCACAAGCATAATAGAAGAGACAATTTTTGAGAACCGTTTCCAGCATGTTGCAGAACTTAATCGAATGGGAGCAAACATAACTATAAGCGGAAATAAAGCTATTATTAACGGTGTAAAAAAACTATACGGCGCACCCGTTATGGCAACGGACTTGCGGGCTAGTGCAAGCCTAGTTATTGCAGGGTTAGCTGCAGAAAATACAACGGAGATTTTGCGCATCTACCACCTAGATAGAGGCTATGAGCATTTAGATAAAAAATTACAAGCACTAGGAGCAAGAATAAAGAGGGTACCTCAGTGAAACAACTAACAATTGCCCTTGCCAAAGGGCGTTTAATGGATGAAACAATAGAGCTTTTTAACAGTAAAGGTATTGCTATAGACTACGAAGAAAACAGCAGGAAGCTAATTTTTGAAAGCAAAGATAAAACACTTAAATTTTTAATTGTGCGTGCCCAAGATGTAGCTACATATGTAGAAGGAAACGGTGCTGATTTAGGAGTTGCCGGACTCGATGTGCTTACAGAAAACAAAAAAGATGTGTTTGAGCTAATGGATTTAAATATAGGCAAATGCACCGTTGTGGTAGCAGGCAAAACGCCAAACTACCCCGATACGCCAACACAGCTAAAAGTAGCTACAAAATTTGTAAATATAACGGATGAATTTTTTGCAAAAAAAGCTATGGCAATTGAGATTATTAAGCTTTATGGTTCAATTGAACTTGCTGGCGTCATAGGGCTTGCAGACTGCATCGTAGATATCGTATCAACAGGTCAAACTTTAAAAGAAAACGGTCTTTATGTAATAGAAGAGATAATGAAATCAAGCGCTTTTTTAATTGCAAACCATGTTAGCTACTATACAAAAAACGAAGAAATCGCAAGACTTCTTGAATTACTAAAATAAATGGATAAAAATCAATTGGGTGACATTTTAAACTTTTATAGGGGTTTGGGTGTTGAATACTTAAACATCAAACTTAATAAAAAACAATCACCAAAAAATACAGCCAAGTGCCTTGAAAAATTAAAAAAAGAAGTAGAAAGATGTAGAGGTTGCGATCTTTACAAAACAAAAAAACACTATGTTTTTGGAGATGGAAACCCAAATGCTAATCTCATGTTTATTGGCGAAGCACCAGGTGCAAGCGAAGACGAGCAAGGGTTGCCTTTTGTAGGACGGGCAGGAAAATTGTTAAACGACTTACTAAAAGAAGTTGGTATAGATAGACAAGAAGTCTATATAGCAAACTGTCTAAAATGCAGACCGCCTAATAACAGAGACCCCCAAGAAAACGAGCTAAAAGCTTGCAGGCCTTTTTTAGACAAACAAATAGAATTAATAAAGCCAAAAATTATAATCACTCTAGGCAGGTTTGCCCTAACACAACTTCTGGGTAGTGACAAAAAAATTACACAATGCCGCGGAGTTGTATTTAAACAACAAATGTGCACAGTAATACCCACATACCACCCGGCCTATTTATTGAGAAACCCAAAAGCTATAGAAGTATTTGTAAACGATTTAAAAACGGCTAAACAATATTTGGGAGACTTTAATGAGTCAAATAATTAATGTAAATTTAGACCAAAGTTACAATATCAACATAAGCTACAATGACTTAAGCGATTTGAGTAATTTTTTAAAAAACTCAAGCTTTGTTAAGAGGCTTTTTATCATCTCAGATACAAATGTATGCAGACTACACTTGAAAACATTACTAAACTATATAGAAAAATCTAATTTTTCTTACTCCATATACTGCTTTGAACCAGGTGAAAAAAGCAAAAGCAAAGAGGTATTGTTTGACATATACGACTTTTTAATAGAAAGCAAAGCAGATAGAAAAACCCCATTGGTAGCATTTGGAGGTGGTGTCGTTGGCGATGTGGCATCTTTTGCGGCAAGTACATTTATGCGCGGTATGCCGCTTATTCATATACCAACAACCGTAGTTTCACAAACAGATAGCTCAATTGGTGGCAAAACAGCCATAAACCATCCAAAAGGCAAAAACTTAATAGGTACATTCTACCAGCCAAATGCTGTATTTATAGATACAAAATTTTTAGATACGCTAAGTGATGAGGTGTTTTTTGACGCTTTTTCAGAAATTATTAAATACGGCATTATAATGGATAGACAGCTTTTTAGCTTTATAGAAGAACATATTGGCGATATTTTAAAAAGGGACAACAAAGCTATTCAAAAACTTGTCTATGATTGCGCAAAAGATAAAAGCTTAATTGTGCAAAAAGATGAAAAAGAGGCTAACCTAAGGGCTATCTTAAATTTTGGCCATACACTTGGTCATGCAATCGAAGCCTTTTTTGAGTATAAAAAATATACACACCCCCAAGCAGTTTCAATTGGAGAGGTATTTGCTGCAAGGCTCTCGTATAAGCTGGGTTTAATTGGTGAACAAACATTCATTAGAATCAAAAATTTACTCGAAAAGTTTCATCTGCCAACAAAAATAGACAACATAGATCCAAGCTTGCTTATTGAAATAATGCAGCGCGACAAAAAAGCCAAAGGCGGTATATTAGAATTTATATTGACAAAAGGCATAGGAGAGGTTATTATTGCAAACGACGTAAAACATAGTTTGTTGATAGAAACAATTAGAGAGTTGCAGTGAAAAAGATTATAAAAAAAGTTGAAAAATATTACAAATCAAAAAAAGTAAGTTTGTTTTTTTATCCTCTTGCGTGCTTGCTATATGAAAGTGGTGCTAAAGAAGAAGCGTTTGATTTATTAGTTGAAGGTGTAGCGAAATTTCCTAGATACTTGCTTGCTTTGATTAAAATTGCCCAAATTCTTATTGACGAAGAAAAGTATGAGGCAGCTGAAAGCTACCTTGAGACCGTTTTAAATATTGATAACTCAAATGTACTTGCATGGGAATTGTTGGCATTAGCCTACGAAAAACAAAATAAAATTGAAAAAGCTATCAATGCCTACGAAAAACTACTTATACTTGATCCTTCGCCTAAAGTGAAATCAAAACTATTATCGCTTGCCTCTTTTTACACACCAAATGTAGAAAAGGTAAAAGAAAATTTAGCACAAAACATGAAGTTAGAAAGGCCACTAAAGCCAAAAGAAACAGATGCAAGCGATATAGTGATATTAGATGTTGAAAAGCCAGTTGAAACTAAAACACAAGAAGAAACGGCGCAAAACTTAGAACAAAATAAACCTATAGTTTTTGAAGATATACCTACAATTGATTTAGAAGAAGATGACCAGCTCAATATAGCAAAATTATATGTTGAACAAGGCTATATTGAAGATGCAAAAAATCTATACAAGGAGATACTCACAAGAAATCCCCAAAATGAGCAAGCAAAACTTGCCCTGGAGGCGCTAAATGAAAAAGAATAAGATTTTTTTACTACTTGGAATAATATTTTTTATCTCATCGTGTACACAACTTAGACAAGTAGGCTTTAGGGATTACGAAACTTCATTTTCAAAACAACTAGACAAACAAACCGTAGAAAAAAAACTGTACAGGGATTTTGAGACTGTGGCCATTACCAAAGTAACATACTTTAACCCAACACTCGCTAATCAATATTACAATTATCTAAAACAACATAATGCAATATCTACATCAAACCAACCTATATACGATTCATTTGTAAATGATTGCTCAAAAAACACTGTTTTTTGGGTAAACCTCTACAGCTCATACTACGAATCAAATAACATATCAGATAAAAAATCATTCTGGAATGTTTATTTAAATTGCAATGGCAAAAAAATTCAACCTGTAAAAATTGAAAAGGTTTCAAACGATAGTCCTTTAAACGCATGGCTTTATTTAAAACCAAAAAATTATTGGTCAAGCAATTATATAATAGAATTTGATAAAAGTTGCGATAGTGATACTATTGATTTTAACATGGCTTCAATTATTGGCAGTTTAGATTTTAAATTTAGGTAAAGGAGGGTTTTGATGTACAAAATTCTAAAGAAGCAAAAATGGAGTGACACTATATTTTCAAACTGGATAGAAGCTCCATTTGTTGCAAAGGCAGCCCAGCCTGGTCAGTTTATAATACTGATTACAAACGAAAATGGCGAGAGGATTCCTTTGACAATCGCTGATTCTAATCCAAAAGAAGGTTGGGTTCAAATTGTTTATCAGGTGGTTGGCGCAAGCACGCTTGAGCTTTCATTAATGAATGAAGGCGAAAGTTTATATGCTTTTGTTGGTCCTTTAGGAATACCATCTGAGGTAGAAAATTTTGGTGGGAAGGTGCTGATTATTGGTGGTGGCATAGGTATTGCCCCCATTCATCCAATTGCAAAAAAGCTCAAAGAGCTTGGCAATTATGTCGTTTCTATCATTGGAGCCCGCACAAAAGACCTCATCATTATGGAAGACAAGATGAAAGAAGCTTCAAATGAATTACTCATTGCAACAGATGATGGTACCTATGGCCAAAAAGGTTTTGTAACAAACATAATGGACGATATATTAAAGAAAGAGTCCGAAGCCATAAAAGACATATGGGCAATTGGGCCACCTATTATGATGAAAATGTGCACACGTGTAGCAAATGAACACAACAAACAAATATGGGTTTCGCTAAATTCTATTATGGTTGATGGTACAGGTATGTGTGGTGCATGTAGGGTAAGTGTAGGTGGTAAAACAAAATTTGCTTGCGTAGATGGGCCTGAATTTAGAGGTAGTCTTGTTAATTTTGAAGAAATGATATTAAGACAAAGGCAATATTGCGATCAAGAAAGAGAAGCTTTGATGTTACTTGAAGAAAAAATAAGGAGGCAGGCTTCAAATGGCTGAAAAATTAAAACCCGCTGAAAGGCTTAAAAAAAATAGAGTTCCAATGAGAGCTCAAGAACCGGCAGAAAGAGTACAAAATTTCCTTGAAGTGCCACTAGGCTACTCTTTGGAAGAAGCAATACAGGAAGCTCAAAGATGTTTGCAGTGTAACCCGCCATACTGTGTAGCTGGATGCCCTGCAGATGTTAGAATTCCTCAATTTATAGAAAAAATCATTGCAGAAGATATAAAAGGCGCATTTTTAGAAATTAAACAAACAAATGCCTTGCCTGCTGTTTGCGGTAGGGTGTGTCCACAAGAAGAGCAGTGCGAAGGCGCATGTATAATGAACAAAAAAGGGAAACCCATAGCTATTGGAAGACTTGAGCGCTATGTAGCAGACTGGGCAAGACAGCTTGATTACTCCGATGCAAAAAAACCTTCAACAAAACTCAATAAAAAGATTGCTATAGTTGGTTCTGGGCCAGCTGGCCTTGCGTGTGCGTCTGATCTGGCAAAATTAGGGTATGATGTTACCATATATGAAGCACTTCATAAAGCAGGAGGCGTGCTTGTGTATGGTATACCAGAGTTCAGGTTACCAAAAGCAATAGTGGACTACGAAGTGGATCAAATTAAAGAATTAGGCGTAGAAATAAATTTAAACTATGTAATTGGTTTAACCAAATCCGTTGATGAGCTCATCCAAGAATATGATGCGGTATTTTTGGCAAATGGTGCTGGTGCACCTTCATTTTTAAATATACCAGGTGAAAATTTAAATGGAGTGTACTCTGCAAGTGAATTTTTAACCAGATCAAACCTTATGAAAGCCTACGATTTCCCCAAATATGCAACACCTATTAGAGTTGGTCAAAAGGCTGTAGTAGTTGGTGGCGGTAATGTCGCAATGGATGCTGTAAGAACTGCAAAAAGGCTTGGCGCAAAAGAAGCCATAATCGTTTACAGAAGAAGCAGAAAAGAAATGCCAGCTAGAGCAGAAGAAATAGAGCATGCAGAAGAAGAAGGCATAAAATTTGAGCTACTTACAAACCCTGTAAAAGTTTTGGGTGATGAATATGGAAACGTAGTAGGCATTGAATGCGTGAGGATGGAGCTTGGTGAACCAGATGAATCCGGCAGGAGGAGGCCTCAGGTAGTTGAAGGCTCAAATTTTGTCATAGATGTAGATACAGTTATTATAGCTATCGGTCAAAGCGCAAACCCCATTGTTGCCCGCAGCGCCACTGGCGTAGAAACTAACAAGTGGGGGTATTTTGTTGCTGATGAAAACGGAAAAACCACGCACCCTAAAGTTTGGGCTGGCGGTGATATAGTAACAGGTGCAGCTACAGTTATATTGGCCGTTGGTGCTGGTAAAAAAGCAGCTAAATCTATACATGAAACGCTCACAAACAAACAGTAAAATTAGTGTGTCTATAAGGCCAGAGCGCCTTAGCGAGTACATTGGTCAAAAGCATGTAGTTGAAAATTTATCCCTTGCCATAGTTGCAGCACTAAAACGCAACGAACCCATAGAGCATTGTTTGCTCTATGGGCCACCTGGGATTGGCAAAACCACGCTTGCAAATATAATAGCCAAAGAAATGGGTTCAAATATAATAACAATCAGTGGACCTTCCATTGAAAAAGTCGGTGATATTGCAGCAATTTTAACAAGTCTTGATGACAAAGATGTGCTTTTTGTCGATGAGATACACAGACTCAATAGAAACATTGAAGAAATGCTTTACTCTGCCTTAGAAGATTTTAAGCTGGATATAGTGGTAGGTCAAGGACCAGGTGCAAAAACGCTGCGGATTGATTTGCCAAAATTTACTTTTGTAGGTGCCACAACACGCATTGGTATGCTGACAAACCCCCTAAGGGATAGGTTTGGACTTGTGTTAAGGCTTGATTACTATAGCCTTGACGAACTCGTACAGATAATTAAGCGCTCTGCGTTTGTGCTAAATATAAAAATTGATGATGAAAGCGCAAAAATCATTGCTCAGCGCTCGCGCTCAACTCCAAGAATTGCAAATAAAATACTAAGGCGCGTAAGGGATTTAGCGCAGGTTAGACAAATTGATAAAATCACCAAAGATATTGCCAAAGAGGCACTAGAGATAATCAATATCGACGAAAACGGTTTAGATTATTTAGACAAAAAATACCTAGAAGTTGTCAATAATGTATTCAACGGTGGCCCAGTAGGCATTGAAACGCTTGCATCAAGTTTAGGTGAGGACAAAAAAACACTTGAAGAAGTCGTTGAGCCGTATTTATTGCAGTGCGGTTATATAAAAAAAACGCCCAAAGGGCGCGTTGCAGTAAATCAAGTAATTATAGAAAAACCTACGCTATTTTAGTATAAAATCTCTGATTTTATAGCATCTATAATAAATTCTTGCTCACTATCGTCAATGCCCACATACAAGGGTATAGATAAACACTCATTGTAATACTCAATAGCTTTGGGTGTTTCAAGGGGGTCATAGCCCATGTTTTGATAAAAAGGCTGGGCATTGATGGGTATGTAGTGAGTCTGGAGCATTATACCATTTGATTTTAGTGATTTTATTATGTCTGCTCTTCTTTTACCAAGCTCTTTAAAATTAACCCTTACAACATACAAATGATAAGATGCGCTTGCATTTTTATGTAGAGGCCTTATAGGTGTGTTACTAAATGCTTTATCGTATTTTTTTGCAAGATTTCTTCTAGTGTTTAAAAATAAGTCTATTTTTTTTAGTTGAGATAAACCTAAAGCACTATGAACATCGCTTAATCTGTAATTAAAACCTAGCTCTTGCATTTCAAAATACAACGGGTTCTCATCACTGTATATAAATGCACTGCTATCCCTTACAATACCGTGGTTTCTCAAAATAGTAGCTTTTTTTGCTATAGTTTCGCTATTTGTTACGACGCACCCACCTTCTGCACTTGTAATGCTTTTTACAGGATGAAAAGAAAGTGTAGCAACATCGCAAAAACTGCAATCGCCTGCTTTATATGAGTCAAAACTTGCACCTAGCGAGTGAGCACAATCCTCTAAGATTTTTACGCCGAACTTTTGGCTTAAATACATAAGCCCTTTGGGATCTACCATGTTTCCAGCAAAATCTACAGCAAAAATTGCCTTTATGGTGCTGTCTTTTTTTAATATATCTTCGCATAAGTTTAAATCTATGTTAGCTTGATCGTCTACATCTACAAATACAGGAACAGCTTGAGCGTAAACTATAGCATTTGATGTAGCTAAAAACGAAATAGGCGTTGTAAGCACTTTATCACCTTTTTCAAGCATACAAATGGCCGCTATATGCAAACTCGCCGTACCGCTTGATACACACACTGCGTACTTTACACCTAAATATTGCCTTATTGCTTCTTCAAACTCTGCGACTTTTGGACCTGTTGTCAAAAAGTCGCTTTTTAAAACCTCAACAACCGCATTTATATCGTCTTGGTCAATGTACTGTCTTGAATATCCATAGCTTTTTTGTTTCATAAATGCCTCTTTTTATAATATTTTTAGCATCAAAACCCGTTTAATTATAACCTTTAGCTAATTCATTTTCAAGCTTTAAGCTCATTTGTCAATATCTTGACACAATAGACATTATTGGTTATTGTAGTACAAGAGATAAGGATTATGGATTTAAAAGCAAAAAAGAACCCAGTTAGTTTGATATTTAGAGTTATTCTTGGTATAGATGACCCAAGAACTATTGAACTACTTGAAACTTCCTGCTTTGTCACAAAAAAGCAAAAAGGCGAAATACTTTTTAGACAAGGCCAAAGGGGATCCATTATATATTATTTGCTTGATGGCAGAATAAAACTCTACCGCCTAGACCAAAAGGGCAATGAATGTGTTATCCATTTTGTCAACAAAAACGAATTTTTTGCAGAAATTTTGCTCACACAAGATACATACCCAGTAAACGCCCAAATGCTTTGTAATTCCACGATGCTTGGGGTTGACAAAAATAAACTATTGCCACTTTTGAAATCACACCCAGATTTATCTTTCAAAATAATATACATGTTCGCAAACCGTATAAATTACCTTGTAGATACTATAGAGCGACTCTCAATGGAAAGTGCAAAAGAAAAATTCTTAAACTACCTAATTTATTTAAGCAAGATACACAAATCACAAACAGTAACACTGGATATACCAAAACAAGAATTAGCTTTGCTTTTAGGTATGGCAAAGGAAACTTTCTCGCGCATTGAAAGACAATTAATAAGCGATGGTTTAATAGAAGTGAATAATAAAGAAATAAAATTACTGAAACAGATTTTACCTTAAATTTACATTGTGAGATTAAAAACAAATTATGTGGTTTAGGAAGTTTTTAGTGGCTTTTTTTAGTCTATTTTTTTTATCAAGCGCCTTTGCAAAAGATTTTAAAAAAGTTGAACCTTCGTATAAATCAATGTGCATCTCATACCTGCATACAGCTAAAGAAATGAGAAAAAGTCCCCTTGTTACAAAATTTTCGCAAAACCCAGAATATCACAATCAACTCAACTTAGTTGATAAAAATATATCTCAAGCTCAAGAAAGTTTATCGCATGAGCAATTTGAAGCGTGCTACTATAGGTCGGTTAGCGCTATTTTATTAATGAAGAGCTTATCAAACATACAAAAAGCAAAAAAACATGAAAATTCTGCTGTTGGAAGATGATAAAACTCTCGGGAAAGCACTAAAAGAATTATTAGAGCAAAATAATTTTGAAACACAGTGGGTAGAAACTATAGAAGATTTTGTTTTGTTTGCAAAAGCGCGCCCCTTTGATTTATTTATCATGGATAGAGCTATTAAAAGCAAAGATTCTTTGTATACGCTCAAAGAACTCAGAAAAACAATATCTACTCCAGCAATTTTTTTAACAGTAAAAAGTTCCCTAAGCGATAAATTAGAAGGATTTGAAGCACAAATTGACGATTACATTACTAAACCATTCTATAAAGAAGAACTACTAGCAAGAATAAAAACTATTTTAAACAGAAACACACCAAAAGGCATAATAAAGGTTGGAAATATTGAAATAGATACACAAAAGCATAAGGTTTTTGTAGATTCAAAGCCTGTGGAAAATTTAACACAAAAGGAATTTATGCTCCTTGAGTATCTAATGCGCAACAAAAACAAAGTAGTAAAAACAGATAATTTAATAGACTATATATGGAACGAAGATGGCAGCGTAGAAACTTTAAAATCCCACATTTACAGCTTAAGAAAAAAGCTCTCAGATAAAAACTTGATAAAGACCGTTAAAGGATACGGCTACAAAATAGAAGAATGAACAAATACATACAAAAGTTTATAAACAACATCATACTGCTTCATACATTGTTGGTATTTGTTATGCTTATTTTTTTTGACTGCCTTTTGTCTTATCAAAGGTACTTAGATCTTCAAAAAAACAATGAAAGTTTAGCCAAAAGAGTCATTGAAAACATTGAACTTTCTATAAAAACAACAGGTATTTACCAGGGCAAGCCTCAAGATATTTTTTACCTAATCATTGACAACAAAAACAAAGTAATGAGCGCAAATGTAAGTATAAACAAAGAAATAATCGATAAAATAATAAAATCAAAAGTAGAAAATTTTCAATTCGGTGGTCTTGCTTTCAAAAAAAAGGGCTTTGAAGATGCCACACTTGGCCATATACAAATTGTTTCTGCATACTCTCTATATGATATCTACAAAAATATTGCTTATTTTTTTGGCTTACTGCTAATAATATCGCTTTTTATTGTAGCGCTATACCATAGAATTAGCTTTGTGCTATCCCAAAAATGGTCTGTGCCACTCTTATCACTTTATCGCACAACGGAAGAATTTTTAGACACAGTAGCCCATGAAGTCCTAACACCTCTGTCTTACATAAGTTTAATTAGCGATGATACACGCGTTAAAAACAGTATAGATCGCATAAAGAACATACTAAACGGGATTCTTGAAATCAAAAAATTCGATGTTACAAAAAACCAAGGCAAAAGTGAAATAGACACAGCAATTGTAATAAAAACAATCTTGCAAGAGCTAAACTTCGCTTTAGAATCAAAAAAAATAGAGCTTAAACTAAACATTGATGAGGCGAAAATTGTAACGCACCAAAATATCTTTTATATCCTTTTGCGCAATTTAATAGATAATGGCGTAAAATACAATATCGAAGGGGGTTATCTAAAAATAGAATCCCACCTTATTGGTAAATACTACAACTTTAAAATAGAAAATCCATACCAGTCAACTGATATGGATTTGAATTCCCAAACACTGCACTTTGGCAAAGGTCTGGGACTTTATCTGGTCTATAAAACGCTAAACATACTAAATGGAGATATTGATATTTCAACAACAAAAGATACATTCAAAGCAACCGTAAAATTGCCAATTAAACACTCCAATTAAAACTACAGTCTAAATAGCTTTCTTGCAAACTTTTTCAATGTAGTGCTTTCTTGGAGCTTACCCATCATCCAGTCTTCGCTAACCATTTTATTCAACATGGAAATTGTCGGAAAAGAATGTTGAGTCATAAGAATATCAAACATTGATAATTTAAATTGCATAGCCAAAATCCACTCGTGTATAATCTCACTTGCATTTTCACCTACTATTGTTACACCAAAAATTTTGCCTTTTTTATTTGTTATAACTTTTATAAAACCCTCCGTTGCACCATCCACTATAGCTCTACCGTAACTTGCATAATCTTTTTTAATTACAGTTACTTTAAGTCCTTTTTCAAGCGCTTCTTTTTCAGTCAAACCAACATTAGCTACCTCTGGTGTTGTAAATACTGACCACGGTATAAAATATTTATCGTAATGAATCTTAAAAGGCAGAGGGTTTATTGCATTCATTAGAGCAATCATACCCTGGTGCATTGCAGAGTGGGAAAAATTTGATATACCATTGCAATCACCAATTGCATAGATATGCTTTATATTTGTCCTTAGTGCTTTATCCACAATTATGCCTTTTTTGTTATATTTTATACCTATTTTGTCTAGTTTTAGCTCTTCTAAATTTGGTTTTCTACCTGTTGCAATCAGTATTTTTTCGCTTTCAAATATATGTGAATCGGTTTCCACAAATACTTTATCGTCTTTTTGAAAAACACGCTTTATGGGTGTTTTGTTGAAAACTTGTATATTTTCCTTTTTGAACCTTTCTTCTAAAATGCTTGCCGCCTGAGAATCTGCAAATGGCAAAAGGTGTTCATCTATATGAACAACATTTACATTACTTCCAAGCCTTGCAAAACTTTGAGCCATCTCACAACCTATAGCTCCCCCTCCAATAATCGTAAGGCTTTTAGGTATGCTTTTTTGTATAAACAAATTTGTGTTTGTCAATTTTAAAGATTCATCAACTTTATCAAACCCCTCTATATTTGGTATAAAAGGTGCTGTGCCTGTAGCTATAAAAATCTTTTTTGCTCTATATGTGTTTTCACCTACTCTTACAGAATGTGAGTCTACAAATTCAGCGCTACCTTGATTGATAATCAGTTTTACCCTCTCAAACGCCTGCATGAGTTTTTTACCACTTATGCGGCTAATTTTTTGTCTAACTACATCGAGTGATTCACCAGGATCTGTAAAAATGCTAGAATGAATGCCAAATTTCTCCAAATGGTGCGAAATTTGATTTACCTGAGCAGTTTTTAATAAAGCTTTACTTGGTATGCACCCACAATTCAAACACTCTCCACCTACTTTGTTTTCCTCAACAGCAAGAACTTCTAAACCCAAAGCACTTGCCATAGCAGATGCTGCCATACCCGCTGGACCCATACCTATAACTAAAAGATCGTAAATTTTCAATTTTACCTCCAAAAGTTACTAACTAAATAACCATAGTAATATACTAACTTTTTTATCGAAGTCAACTGATACGTTTACACTACATTTACAATCTATTTAAACTACATTTACACATACTCTATAATATCTAAAATGAAAAATTACTTTAAGGAGGTCTTTTATGAAAAAGACATTTGTTAGCGCACTTTTAGCAGCAACGCTGTTGGGATCAAGCTTTAGTGCTAGCTTTGCTGGCGGTTTTGGGTCAATGGCTACACAGGGTGGGTTTGGTACACATTGTTCTGGAGGCTTAGGGTATAATGCAAAAGGTGGCTTTGGCTACCAATACATGCAAAAAGAACTAAACCTAACACCAAGCCAAATTCAACAAATTGAACAGCTCAGGCAAGAAGCATTCCAAAACTTTGCAAAACAGCAATCAAACTATAAAATGCCTATGTATGATGCAATAGCTTCTGGAAGTTTCAATAAGAAAGTCTTTATCGAAGAATCAGAACAAAATGCCAGGCTAAGAGCTCAAGACAGGGCAAATTACTTGCAGCGCTTTTTTGACATTTTAACACCACAGCAGAGACAAAAGTTTGTAGAACTGCAAAAAGAGCGTATGCAGTTTGCCCTAAAAAACATGGAAAACAGACAACAAATGCTACAAGATAGGATTAATTACCTCAAATCAAATGTTCAATAGAAAAATTTTGACAACTATGCTATATTGTAAGTCTGGGGCAAAAGCTCCAGACTTAATTGGCTGACACTATGATAAATATATTAATGATTGAAGACGATACAGAGCTTGCCGAGCTTTTAAAAGAGTACTTAGCAAAGTTTAATATGAAAGTCACAAACTTTGAATCCCCTACAAAAGGCTTGCAGGCTCTTGAAAAAACGCACTACGACCTTTTGATACTTGATTTGAGCCTACCTGAGTTAGATGGTATAGATGTGTGCAAAAAAATTGCAAAAAATACCATCGATATACCCATTATTATATCATCAGCCCGCAGTGATTACTCTGACAAAGTGCTTGCATTAGAGATTGCAGCAGATGATTACCTTGCAAAACCATATAACCCACGAGAGTTGGTAGCGCGCATACAAGCCCTTTTAAGAAGAACAAAATTACGCAAAGCGCAAAAAAATGCAAAAAGCGATTTTGATATTGACGAGAACGAAATGACTATAGCGTATAAAGGTAGTAAATTAAACCTTACTTCGGCAGAGTACGAAGTGCTAGCGCTGTTTTTAAAAAACAAAAACCGTGTATTAACGAGAGATTTTATTTTAGAAAATACGAAAACTATGGACTATGAAAGCATAGATAGAAGTGTTGATGTAATTGTAGGTCGTATTAGAAAAAAAATCGGGGATGAGCCAAAAGAACCTCGCTATATAAAATCCATAAGAGGTCTTGGGTATAAATTTGAAGAATGAACAAAAATTCTATCTTATTTAAATTAAATTTAATTTTCATTTTAACTTTTGTCGTCTCGGGTGCGCTTTTTTTGTTCGTATATTTTACACTACAAAAACAATCTGACTTTGAATTTATACGAAAAAGCATGTTGCTTGCAAGAACACACAACTTAAATACATACGCAAAATCAGAAAACATAAGCCTTATTGAAAATCCACAAGAAATAGATAACATCTTAAAAAACTCTAAGACAATAATAAAAAAAGAAATGCCTACTGGCAGACAAAATTGGGCGTTGCTAAAATTTAAATCTCACACTTACCTCTTTATACAAACACCAAATCAAAACTTACTTATCAAAAAAGAACGCCAATTTGGAGCACCTAGTTTTATACTAATTTTATGGGCAGTTTTTGTAGCAAGTATTTTATTTTTATACATAAGCATTATAAAATCAATATACCCCATAAAAGTACTGAGAAAAAAAATTGAAGAATTTAAAAAAGGCAACTTAAACATTAATTTTGAGCTTAGAAGAAAAGATGAAGTAGGGTTTCTTGCAAAAGAATTTCAAGAAGCTATAGACAACTTAAAAAAAAGTGCAGAACTAAGACAGTGGTTTTTGCGCAATGTGGCACATGAATTAAAAACGCCCATTGCAAAAGGTATGATAGCAAGCGAACTATTAAATGATGAAAACAGAAAGCAAAATTTTTTAAGAATTTTTAAAAGACTCGATGTACTCATAAATGAACTGCTTTCAATTGAGCAAATTGCAGCAAAAAATATACAAGATTCCGCACGGTGCTATAAGTTTTCTCAAATATTAGAATCGGCAAAAAAACTTTTGTTTTTAGATAATGAAAAAATCAAATACAAGCCAGATGTAAATTATACGCTTAAAGTTGACATAGATTTTTTTGTTATAGCAATAAAAAATTTGTTGGATAACGGCATAAAATTTTCTTCTAATAAATCAATTAGTGTTTATGAAAAAGACAACAAAATAATATTTTCAAATGTAGGAGAAAAATCCCGTATCGACTCTGATAAAATGTTTGAGCCATTTTCAAAAGAAACATCACCAAATAACAAAGAAGGCATGGGGCTTGGTTTGTATGTTACAAAGTACATTTTAGATAAGCACAAAGTTAATGTTACATATAGTTACGAAAACGGCGAAAATATTTTTACTTTACATATTAAACATATACTGTGTGATAATTAATTTTTTACTTAAAAATTTCAACAAATTTATTTAAAAAATTAGCTAAATATGATATACTAACAAAAAATAGAAAACTGGAGGCATTATGAAACGGGTGGTAAGTGTATTTTTAGGTATTATTTTTGCTTTTAGCATAGCGTTGGCGCAAGGCGAAAAGCTAAATATTAACATTGCAAATCAACAGGCGCTATCGCACCTTCCAGGCATAGGTCCAAAAACGGCTAAAAAAATTATCGATTATAGAAACGCCCACGGTTTTTTTAACAATATAGAAGAAATAAAAAATGTCTCAGGTATAGGCGAGAAAAAATTCGAAAAACTAAAAGACTACATAACGGTTACAGGTGGCGTAGCTGAAATTAAAAAAAACACACGAAAGAAATTTTAGGGGGATAAATGAAACGTATTGGTGTTTTAACTAGCGGAGGGGATTGTTCTGGCATAAATGCAACACTGAAAGCCATAGTTGAAGAAGCTTACAAAAATAACATAAGAGTAACTGGTTTTCTAGAAGGATACAATGGTCTAGTAAACGATTTAGCAATCGAGCTGACACCTATGCAAGTAAGTGGTGTATTGCAAAGAGGTGGCACAATATTGATGACCTCTCGTTGTGAAGAATTTATGCAAGAATCAGGTTTTAATAAAGCATTAAAAACGCTCAAAGAAGAAAAAATAGAAGGTCTAATTGTGATTGGCGGAGATGGTTCTTTGCGCGGTGCAAAAAAATTGGCTGAAGCGGGCGTATTGTGCGTGGGTATACCTGAATCAATCGATAATGATATATATGGCACAGATATGGCTTTAGGGGTTGATACGGCACTAAATATTATTACAGACGCCATTGACATCATACGCGATACTGCGTCAAGTCATAAGAGGGCTTTTGTTATAGAAACTATGGGCAGAGAAAGTGGGTATTTAGCTTTAATGAGCGCTATGGCATCTGGTGCTGAGGCTGTTTTAATACCAGAAATAGATTACGATATAGATTCTATTATGAAACGATTAAAATCAGAGCATGAACGTGGAAGAAAATACAGTATAGTTGTTATTGCAGAAGGTGTTAAAAAAACACAAGAGGTAGCAGAAAAGTTAAAAGTTGAAGCCGGGTTTGATACCAGACTAACAATTTTGGGCCATATACAAAGAGGAGGCAACCCTAGCGTATTTGATAGAACATTAGGTATGAGGATGGGCATTAAAGCTGTACAGTCCTTAATTAACAAAAAATCTTCAGTGATTGGTTTGCAGGGAAGCGATTTAAAAAATGTACCCTACGATGTTGTGTTTTCTAATAAAAAAGTATTCAACGAGATGATGCTTGAGTTTGCACGCCTAAAGTCTAGATAGTTTGTCTTTAAAAAAAGCTATAGCTTGTGCTAATTTATATTTGGCTTCTTCTTTAGTAGGAGCTTTAGCTGTAAATCTCACATACATTGTATGTGAAGAAAAAGAAGTAGGTAGTGTTTTAACATAAACATGCGTTTTTTGCGTAGTCTCACTAGATATAAAAGCCAGCAAACTTTCATCATTTATATTGCACTCAATTGTTTGTGATTGTGTGAATATTGGCTCAATAATAGATTTTAAAGTAGGCTCTACTTCGTTTTCAAACATAGCTTGCATTTCATTTGGCACACCAGGTAAACAAAAAATATGACAGTCATTTTTTTTTAAGTAGACACCGCAAGCAGCACCGACTCTATTTTTTAACAAGATAGCATTTTTTGGAACATAAGCCATTTTTTGCCTATTTACATTTAGATTTTTATCTGCAATTTTACCTTCATTGTATAACTTTTCGTAAAAAAATTCTATCTCAGAAAGGCATTTTTGATTTAAAATTAACTCTTCATCTACTGCTAAAGCCACAGCCTCCAGCGTTAAATCATCAAAAGTTGGCCCAAGCCCACCGGTTGTAATAACAAGTGGCGTTTTGTTAACAAAATAGTCTAGAGCTTTAGCAATATCGTCTAAATCATCATCTAAAAAAACTATAAACCTATTCTCTATACCAATTTCACTTAGTTTATTAGCTATATAGTAAGCATTGCTGTCTTTTATCTGAGCTGATACTAGCTCTCTTCCTATACCAAAAATTGAACTTTGCATAAAAATGGCGGAGCCGACGAGACTCGAACTCGCGACCTCTGGCGTGACAGGCCAGCGTTCTAACCAACTGAACTACGGCTCCGAAAAATGGTGGGCGCAGCAGGACTTGAACCTACGACCCCCTGCTTGTAAGGCAGGTGCTCTTCCAGCTGAGCTATGCGCCCAATATTAAAATAAATTACTTGTTGGCCAATTCTTTAAAAACTTTTCCTACCTTAAATGCTGGCAAGTTAAAACCTTTAATAGTAATTTTCTCACCTGTACGCGGGTTTCTGCCTGAGCGTTCTTTCCTCTGACTTAAATAAAATGTACCAAAACCCGTTAAACTAACTTTGCCACCCTTTGCAACTGAATTCATAGTTTCTTCAATTACAGCATCAACTACTTTTTTTACCTCAGCCTTTTTTAACTGAGTAACAGAAGCTACTTTCTCAATCAAGTCAGCCTTAGTCATGCCACAACCTCCAATAACTTGGCGTCCCCAGCGGGATTCGAACCCACGTTTTCGCCGTGAAAGGGCGATGTCCTTGGCCGACTAGACGATGGGGACTTTTAACTTGGTGGGTCGTGCAGGAGTCGAACCTGCGGCCAATAGCTTAAAAGGCTACTGCTCTACCGCCTGAGCTAACGACCCACAAAATCTTTATCTAATATACATATTTGAACGCGATTGTCAACAAATTATTAAACTAATCACAAAAACCTAACAAAAAAGTAAAACTTAGGGTTTAATGAAAACAATTTTCTCTCACACCACTAATTTACAAAAACTTGTTTTTTATCAAATCGGGTATATAATTTATACTAATATAGGGGGTAGTTTTATGTCAAAAGCAAAAGATAACTATAAAAAGGAGCTTTATAATCTGTGGGTAGAGCTTGTAAAATTTCAAAATACACTAATAAAAAAAGAAGAGAAAGTGCTGTTGATACTTGAAGGTAGGGATTCTGCAGGTAAAGACGGTATGATAAGAACGATTGCAAGACACTTGAGTCCAAGAGAAACACGTGTATTTGCTGTTTCAAAACCTACAGATAAAGAAAAAAAAGAATGGTATTTTCAGCGCTTTGTGCCGCATTTGCCTGCGCCATCTGAGTTTGTGCTATTTAATAGAAGTTGGTACAATAGAGCTGGCGTTGAGCGCGTAATGGGTTTTTGCACAAAAAAAGAGTACGAGCAATTCTATGAAGATGTAATATATTTTGAAAATTTGCTGCTTAATGCGGGCATAAAGATGTTTAAATTCTACTTAGATATTGATAAAAAAGAGCAAGAGAAACGATTGGAATCTAGGAAAAAAGACCCCCTTAAACAATGGAAAGAAAGCCCTGTTGATGATGTAGCAATAAAACATTTTGATGATTATACACAAGCAAGAAACGAGATGTTTGAGCGCACACATACACCGCAGTCGCCATGGATAATTGTAAATGCAAATGATAAGCATAATGCACGCTTAAACCTCATTAAATATTTTCTACTTAATGTTGACTATAAAAATAAAAATGAAAAAATTCTAAATGTGGATCCCAATATAGTTGTAGTTTATAACAAAAATTTTTTATCAAACAATTAATACAATACCATGATGCTTTACGATGAATTAGATAGAACTATTTTATACCAGCTTTCGGAAATTGAAAGCAACTTTAAAAACCTATACGCTACAAAAGATGCAGTACATGATTTACGTGTATCTATTAGGCGTTTTATATCGTATCTTTCGTGTTTAAAAAAATACTTAGATATTGATCCACAAATAATACAAAGCGCAAAGTTCTTCCTTCAATCTTCAAATACACTAAGAGATTTAGAAACATTGATTGAAAAAATCAGATTACTTGAACCATTTGAGTATGATTTAAAGCCACTTATGGAACATTTGATTAGTGAATACAAACAACAAAAGATTAATTTTCACAACATCCTTAATTTTTACTTACCAGATTTTCTTTTGAAAACGAAAAGCATGGTAGAACAAAAAACTCATTACAAAGAACAATATATAAACACTACATTTCAAGAGGCGCTACAAAAATCACTCAAAAAGCAATCTAGAAAAATTAAAAATATAGAACCAAAGAAGAGCAATTTGCATAAATTGCGCATCGAGTACAAAAAAATCAGATACATCTTAGAATTATACAGCAAAGTAGACCCAGAGAGTAAAACCTTTGAAGCTATTTCAAAACTAAAATGGCTTCAAGATAAATTAGGCTATATTCAAGATTTAAACACGCATATAAGTTATCTTAAGACTATAAAAACTACAGATTCAAGTGAGGTGTGTAGCGCACTTATTAAAACCATGAAAAATATTTTAAAGCAAAACAGAAAAAATATTATTTTTGCGCTATCATTTTTTAGATTTTTTCAAATAAGATGGTATTTGCAATGAGTGAGTATCCTATTGTAGCAGTAATAGATATTGGTTCTAACTCTATAAGGCTTCAGATTGCTCAAAGCTTAGAAAAAAGCTATAGAATAATCCAGGATTATAGAGAAATTTTTAGGCTCGGTGATTGTGTTTTTTCAAAAGGTTACATTGACGAGCAGACAGCAGAATTGTTTTACAAAAACATAGAGGTTATAAATAATCTCATACAAAACAACAAAGCTACAATAGTGAAAGCTGTAGGTACAGCAGCCCTAAGAGATGCTTCTAATTCAAAAGAAATTATAGAAACAGTTAAACAACACTACGGTATAGATATTGAAATAATTAGCGGCAAACAAGAGGCTTATTTTAATTATTTAGCTGTTTTGTATAACTTTGATATAAAAGATATTAATACATTAATAGTAGACATTGGCGGTGGAAGTAGCGAGATTGTATTATCAGAACAAGGCGATTTAAAAGATTCCTATAGCACTTTGCTTGGATGTTCTAGACTAAAGTACGAATTTTTAAAAAAAGATCCACCAGCACAGTCTGAAATTTACGCAATGAAAGATTTCATAGAAAAAACATTGGGGAATATAGAAGATTTTCAGCCAGATACCATTGTTGGCACAGGTGGGACACTAAACAACATTGCAGCTATGTACTATATATCTCAAAACAAAAAAGCTTCATCGCATGCTAAGTATGTCCCAAGAAGCTATATAAAGAACCTCATCAATACTTTAAGGAGAATAAAGGTTGACGACATAAAAAAAATAAAAGGCGTTGAAGAAAAGCGCGCAGATATTATTTTACCTGCTTGTATGGTAATAGAAAGCATAATGTCTTTGTATAGTATTGAAGGTTTTTACACATTTATGGGTGGTCTAAGAACCGGCCTTTTAATAGACACACTCAATAAAATTGGGTTAGCTTTTCCCTTTCAAACTTTAGATACCGATTTAAAGTTTTCAAGATTAATTGAGTTGGGAAATAAGTTTAATTTTGAAGAACAACATGCGCTTTGCGTCAAAGACTTATCAAAAAAACTCTTTGAGCAACTAAAAGGCACACTAAAATTAAAAGAAAAAGACTTTGCTTTACTTGAAGCATCGGCAATTTTGCACGATATTGGCACATACATATCATTTTCAAAACACAATATGCACTCTCACTATCTTATTACAAACTCTGATTTAACAGGATTTAGCTTCAAACAAAAAAACATGATAGCAGCTATCTCATATTTTCACAGAGGTGGCTTACCAAACAAATCTCACGAATTTTACCAGTCTTTTTCCAAAAAAAAGCAGGAAAAAATAAAAAAACTGGCTTCAATTTTAAGAATAGCAGATGGACTTGACAGAAGTCATAGAAGCTTTGTTAAAGATGTTAAAGTAAGTATAGAAAAAGATAATATAAAAATTATAGCTATTTCCAGCGAAGATACTTTTTTAGAAATTAAGGCGGCAAACGCAAAAAAGAACCTTTTGGAAAAAATCACTAAAAAAAGCGTGTCAATTATATGAAAAACGGCATTTTTGGTATCATAAACATTGGCTCAAGTGCTATACGCATGCAAATTAGCGAGTTTAAAAATTCAAAGGAAAGGGTTTTAGAAAGTATAGTAACACCCATTGCGCTTGGTTTAGATACATTTGAGAAAGGCTACATCAGCTTAGAAAAAGCAAAAGAAACTGCCCAAATACTATCAAAATACGCTCAAAAACTTGACGAATACAATATCTGGGGTAGCTACAAAGCCATTTGTACAAGCGCTATAAGAGATGCCCAAAATAAATATTTCTTTATAAATTACATCAACACAAAAACACAACTTGATATAGAAATTATTGAAGAATCTCAAGAAATGTACATAAAATACTTAGGCGTAAAAAACGATATTAGAAATTTCGATAAATTTGCTCAAGAAGGCCTGTTGATTGCATATTTATCAAGCGGCAGTTTATCAATTAGCATTAAAGAAGGTGAAGTTGATACTTTTGATTCTGTGTTTAAGGCAGGCTCGCTTAGGCAATACTTGCTGTTTAAAGACATTGATAAAGCTATAAGATATAAAGCCTACGAAGAGCAATTGGGAAAAATTTTAAGTACAATAAAGCAAAATTGTAGCACATTAAGTTCAATTAAGCATGTTATTGGCTGCGGTAGTTCTATAAATCTACTTGTAAAAGTAATTAAACCGAAAACAAATAAAATTACCATAAAAGCGCTAAACTCTCTATACAACACTATCAAATCAACCGATCCTCAATCTATCTCTTCGCAGTATAACTTAAGTCCAAATGAATCAAATATAATCGTACCTATTTTATACACATTTTCTGCTTTGCTAAAAATGCTCAACTTAGATGGTTTTTTGTTTTCAAATTCCTCATTTCCCCAGCAGTTGGTAAATTTTTATTCAAAAAAATTTAAAGAAAAATCGGTCAATAAAAAAATCCTAAATCAGGTTATTGCTTACTCTAAAAAATACAACAACGATCTAAAGCATGCTAAAAAGGTTTTATACTTTGCTAACAAACTGTATTCTGAACTCAAAAGCATTCATTCAATGACACAGAAAGAAAAAATGATTTTAGACTGCGCATGCGTACTACATGATGTAGGCTACTATATTGGTATTAATAATCATCATCAGCACTCCTACTATATAGCAAAGTCCATAAATATACCCGGAATCGACAAAGAAATTATCGATTATGTTGCAGCAAGTGTACTATTTCACAGAAATAAAGCAAAAATTGAATCCGAAGACGAACTATTAAGTGCACCAATAGAAAAAATTTTAGTGCTAAAAAAAATTATCGCGCTCTTAAAAATAGCTGATTCATTGGATGCAAGCCACATGCAAATAATAGAAGATATTGATATTAATGTCAGCGAAAACGAGGTTAAAATTACAGCTAGTGCTTTAAAAATACCTTTTTTGGAAGAATTAACATTTAAAAATAAGTCTGTTGATTTTTTAGAAACTTTTGGGATTACACCAAAGTTATATATAAAGTTAAAGTATGAGTAATTTTTTATACAATAATAGAGAACTAAGCTGGCTTGATTTCAATTATCGCGTACTCGAACAAGCAAGAAACTCCAGTGTACCACTGCTCGAAAAACTAAAATTCGTTGCCATACACGCATCAAATTTAGATGAGTTTTTTATGGTTAGGGTAGCTGGGTTAAAAGACCAGGTTGATGCTGGATACAATGTAGCAGACCTTTCAATGAAAACCCCTACACAACAGCTCAAAGAAATCGCGCTAAAGGTTGCTTCACAGGTAAAAATCCGAAACGATATTTTTGAAAATTACCTTAAGCCACAGTGTAAATCAAAAGGTATACTTATTAACCCTAAAGGTTACTTAGATAAAATAGAAGAAATTTTTTATTTAGATATTCTGCCTGTTTTAACACCTGTTGCCTTAAATAATATAAATAAACTTCCCTTTATTCAAAACCTCAATTCAGTTTTTTTTGTTGAGATAGAAAAAAATTCTCAGTTGCTTTACTCTATGTTGATTATACCAACCGTGCTTGCAAAATCATTTAAAATTAAATACAAAAAACAATCTATCTACTATACAACTAACTACATTGTAGAGCAATTCTTAAGCAAAGTTTATACCAACTACAGTATAAAGCGTTACTTCTTATTTAGGCTTACGCGCAACGCGGATCTTCCGATACACCAAGAGCTTTCAGAAGATTTGCTTGAAGCTATAGAACACTATTTAGATCAAAGAAAAAAAAGCAATGTTGTTCGATTAGAAATTGACAGAGAAGTTGACAAAGTTTTTATTGACAAATTGATAGACTACTTTGATATTGAACCAAGCGATATTTACATTACAAATGGGTTGATTGACTATAGTTTTATCTTTAGCATTAAAGAAACAAAAAGATCACTCTACTTTGAACCTTTTAAGCCTGCTATCCCAAACTACCTACAAAATATTAAAAATTTTAGTTTTTTTGATGTGTTAAAATCAAACGATATCTTTTTATTTAGGCCATACCATGATTTTAAACTTATCATAAAATTCCTTGAAGAAGCAGTCTATGATAAAAATGTTTTGTCTATCAAAATAACACTTTACCGTACAAATGATGACTCAAAAATCATTGAGCTTTTAGAAGAAGCGTCTAAAATTGGAAAGCATGTAAGCGTGGTCATTGAGCTAAAAGCACGCTTTGATGAAGAAAAAAATGTAGAGTGGGCAAAGAGGCTTGAAAATGCTGGCTGTGTTGTCACCTATGGTTTTTTAGACCTTAAAATACATGCAAAATGTATGCTTATTGTAAGAAAAGAATCAGATCAATTAGTACGCTACACACATATATCCACAGGTAACTACAACGAAAAAACTGCCCTAATATATACAGATATTGATTATATAACAAGGGATGAATTAACTGGCCAAGAAATTGTAAATTTGTTTAATTATATGATGGGTTACTCTGATATTTATGATTGGAAACGTCTCTCAATTTCACCAAAAACGCTTAGAAATTCTATAACAGACTTGATAGACAATGAAATAAAAAATGTTAAAAAGGGCTTAAAGGGTCATATTATCGCTAAGCTCAACTCTTTATACGATAAGCAAATATCTGATAAACTCTACGAAGCCTCGCAAGCTGGTGTAAAAATTGATCTTTTGGTAAGAGGTTTATGCTCTATTGTGCCAAAAGTTAAAAATCTCAGTGAAAATATTACAGTTAAAAGTATCATCGGTCGTTTTTTGGAACATGCACGAATTTTATACTTTTATAATAACGGCAAAGAAATGCTGTTTATTTCAACTGCCGACTGGATGGTAAGAAATTTTGACAAGCGTATTGAACTCCTCTATGAAGTAAACAACCCAAAGGCAAAAAATTTTCTAAAAACTGTGCTTAAGGTAAGTTTAAATGATAAAACCGCATGGGAGTTAGTTAACTATACTTACAAAAAGGTTTCAAAAGATTACAATGGTCTTGGTTCTCAGTATTTTTTTCTTAAAAATATATCAAAAATTATATAAGCTTATAAGTATCTTTTCGGTAATTGCCAGTTCTTAGAAAAAGCGATGATACGTAATACAAATATAATAAATGTGCAAATGAACAAATTAACCGAAGTATTCAGTTTTAATAGATACAGAGCATAAAATATCGAAGTGCCAACCAAGCACGCTGAAGCATAAATCTCTTTTTTTAACACTAACGGTATTTCAGCTGACAAAACATCCCTTATCATACCCCCAGCTACCGCTGTAATTGTACCTAAAATAATAGAACCAATAAAGCTCATATGATAATCTATGGCTTTTGATACGCCAATTGCACTAAACACACCAAGACCCATAGCGTCAAAATAAAAAAACAACCGCCTATTTTCTATGATTTTCGGGCTAATAAAAACTAATATTGATGTTATTATTGCTATTATTATATCAAGGTTGTGAACAAAAACATACGGTGGCAAACTATCCAAAATAACATCTCTAATAATTCCTCCACCAATTGCTGTTACAAGCCCAAGCACAACCACGCCAAACACATCCATTTGCTTTTTAACACCTATAAGTGCCCCAGATGCAGCAAATGCCATTGTGCCTATAGCATCAAGCACATTAACCCAACTTATCATTTTAGTTTTTGACAATTATTATAGTAAATTGACAGAGTTTTTAACATCTAAGTAGTCTTTATTCTTTAGGTTTTTTTATTTTTTAAACTCTAATTGTTTGCCGTTTCTTTCATAAAATTGACTTTTAACATATTAGCAGCTAATTGTCAAAAACTAATATTTGATTTTTATAACTTGATTGTTTATAATGTGCGTGGGATTGCAAAGGAGGTTACATGAAAAGGACATTTCAACCACACAACACACCAAGAAAAAGAACTCATGGCTTTAGGGCTAGAATGAAAACAGCAAACGGTAGAAAAGTTTTATCTAGAAGAAGAGCAAAAGGTAGAAAAAGATTGGCAATTTAAAATTTGATTTTGAACATATAAAGAAATCGCAAGATTTTACTTACCTATACAGTAAGGGTTATAGGTATGTAAGTGTATTTTTTGTGGTTTTTTTAAACAAAGAAGCATCTCAAACTAAAAGAGTGGCTGTTGTAGCTAGCAAAAAAATTGGCAACGCTGTTTTAAGGAACAAAGCAAAACGCCGCATGAGAGAAGTAATTAGGTTATCAAAAGAATTTATAAAAGCGGGAACGAGTATTGTATTGGTTGCTAGAAAGCCTGTGATAACTGCTGACTTTAAGTTATTAATTGAAACTTTTCAAAACATACTTGAAAAGTTTTATCAGTATGAAGAAAATAAGCAAAATTCTTAGTCTGTTTTTTATTAAAGCAGTAAGGTTCTATCAGTTATTTATATCACCTATTTTCCCAAATAGTTGCAGGTTTTATCCAACTTGTTCAAATTACTCTATTGAAGCAGTTAAAAAATTTGGCTTTTTTGAAGGATTAATATTATCAATTTGGCGTGTTTTAAGGTGTGGACCATGGAGCAAGGGTGGCTTTGACCCACCAAAACCAATATTTAAGAGGAATAAATTATGCAAGAAAACGAAAAAAGAATTTTAATAGCAGTGCTCTTAACTGTGCTAATTATCGTATTCTACGATTATTTTTTTATGCCAAAAACTGTAAATGTGCAAAAAAATACACAAAATCAAACAGCCAAATTTGAACCAAACCTTAAAAATATAGAAGGCGTAAATAACCAAAGCACAAAGGATATGATTGTAAATATAAATTCTAATGATCTAGAAATTGGTATATCAAAAATTGATGGCACAATAAAAAATCTTTATCTAAAAACTTATAAACAAGATAACAAATATGTTAATTTGGCAGACCCCAACTCAAAAATTGGCCTGTTTTATACGCAATTTGAAAACCCAACATTGCAAAAAATATCTGAAAATGGCCCATACAGCGTGGATGTAAAAAAAGTTGATGGCAAAACTATAGCCACGCTTACTAAATCAGATGGTGACATAAAAATCATAAAACGCTATACTATTAAAAACTATGGTCTTACTTTTGAAACTAAAATCATTAACAACACACAAGCTTTAAATTCTAACTATATACTCTTATTGGGCGAAAACTTCGGTCAATCTAACAAAGATTCTCATGTTGGAGCAGTAGCTTTAATAAATGACAAAATAAAAACTGGTAAAGATATTGGTTCTAGCACAAATTTATCTTGGGTTGCACTTGAAGATAAATATTTCTGTGTGGCATTATATGATAATGGTTTCCTTCATGGAGGTTTCAAAGAAATAAACGCAAACAAATACATTTATGTCGATTTAAACACGCAAAAATCTATAAACGCCTATGCTGGACCTAAATCTAGTGGTATTATATCTGCATACGATCCACAATTAGACAGGATAGTTAGGTTTGGTACATTTGGTTTTATTGGTAAACCACTGCTTTATGTATTAAAATACTTATATTCAATTGTTGGCAATTATGGACTTGCTATTATTTTACTTACTTTTTTAATAAGACTAATCTTTTACCCACTTACATATAAATCTTTTAAATCTATGAAAGAAATGTCAAACCTTCAGCCCCAACTAAAAGAGTTACAGTTAAAATACAAGGGTAAACCCGAGCTTTTAAATAAAGCCACTATGGAACTATACAAAAAACATAAAGTTAATCCATTGGGCGGATGTTTACCTATTCTAATCCAAATTCCTGTATTTATTGCTTTGTATAATGTTTTACTCAACGCTATAGAGTTAAGGCACGCGCCATTTATTTTATGGATTACAGACCTCTCAGCAAAGGATCCATACTATATAACACCTATTATAATGGGAATTACTATGTTTATACAGCAAAAACTCTCACCTTCTACGCTAGATCCAATGCAAGCAAAAATTATGCTGTTTTTGCCTATTATTTTTACAATAATGTTCATGGGTTTTCCATCTGGACTTGTTATATACTGGATTGCAAACAATGTATTTACAATTATACAACAACTTATTGATACTAGGTTAATTAAATCAAGATCTAAAGCAAAATGATTGATGATGATGTCATTGCAGCTATTGCAAGTGGTTATGTTGAATCTGCTATAGGAATTATTCGTGTAAGTGGCAAAAATTCAATAGAGTTGCTTAAAAAAATATTTTATCCTAAAAAGGTAGACTTTGAAGCAAATAAAATTTATCACGGTTTTATAAAAGACATTAACTCAAAAATTATTGATGAGGTGATGGTTAGCGTTTTCAAATCACCACACTCATACACAGGTGAGGATTCTTTTGAGATTAATTGTCACGGTGGCTTGCTTGTAATGCGAAATGTTCTTGAGTTAGTCTTAAACAATGGGGCACGCCTCGCTCAACCTGGTGAATTTACAAAAAGAGCTTTTTTAAATAACAAAATTGACCTAGTGCAAGCAAATGCCATTGTTAATTTAATTAAAGCAAAAACACAAAAGGCACTAGACATAGCTTTTAATCAACTGCTTAAAAAGAACACAACAATTATTGAAAATTTACGCGAAAAAATAATTTTTCTTATGGCTGAAAACGAAGTTACTATTGATCATCCAGATGAAGATATAAGCGATATTAATTTAAAAAATAGAATATCTCTATTAAATGAAATTCATCGTTTAATCGAAAATTTATTGAACTATGCTAAAAAAGGTCAATATTTTTTTGAAGGCGCAAGTGTTGCTATAATAGGCAAACCCAATGTAGGTAAATCTAGTTTGCTTAACGAGTTAGTAGGTCATCAAAGGGCTATAGTAACCGAGATTCCAGGCACCACAACAGATGTCGTCTCAGAAACGATTAATTTAAATGGTGTTCCGCTTAAAATATTAGATACTGCTGGTATCAGGAAACATTCAAACAAAATTGAATTTTTAGGTATACAAAAAACTCAAGAAGTCATTAATAGTGCAGATTTACTTATAGCCGTTTTTGATGCAAGTAGAGAATTTGATGATGAAGATAAAACGATACTTGAGCTTATAGGCCATAATAAAAATACACTTATCGTATTAAATAAATCTGATTTGCCAGTGCACTTTAAATTCCCTCTACCACTTGATGCAATAGAAGTTTCTTGTCTTAAAAAAACAGGCTTTGATGTACTTAAAAACAAACTTTATTCTATGCTTCTTGAAAATTACAGTGAAGAAGAGGTAGTTTCATTAAATTCTAGTCAAATCATAGCACTTCAATCTGCACTTAAGCAAACAAAAAAGATAAAAAAGGCTTATCAAAAATCTCTTGACCCTGCTTTGATTGCTATAGATTTGCAGCTTTTAGCCGACTTTATTGAGCAGATAATTGGTAAAATTGAAAACGAGGATATTTTGGATAATGTATTTAAAAATTTCTGTGTTGGAAAATAAAAAAATGTTTCACGTGGAACATTAGAGGTTTACAATGTATATCTATCCCAAAAAATATGATTGTATAGTTATCGGCGGTGGCCACGCAGGTTGCGAGGCAGCATTAATTTGTGCGAGACTTAATTTAAACACTTTACTTATAACTATATCAGTCGATACAATAGGTGCAATGAGCTGTAACCCAGCTATTGGAGGGCTAGCAAAAGGCCATTTAGTTAAAGAAGTTGATATTTTTGGTGGCGAAATGGCCAGAAATATAGATGACACGGGCTTGCAATTTAAAATATTAAATAAAAGCAAAGGACCAGCTGTATGGTCATCAAGGGCTCAGGCAGATATGCCAGCTTATAGGCTAAGAATGAAGCATATGCTTGAACACCAAGAACATTTAGATGTAAAGCAGGCTAATGTTGACGAAATTGTTGTAGAAGATGGAAAAATTAAAGGCGTCATTACACACATTGGCAATGAGTTTTTGTGTGATGCGCTAATTATTGCAAGTGGCACCTTCTTGAAAGGTAAAATATTTATAGGCCTAAACGAATTTCACGCTGGCAGGGCATGGGAGCCGCCATCAGATAAACTATCAGAGAGCCTTGCAAAAGCTGGGCTTGCAATAGGAAGATTAAAAACAGGCACAACACCACGCTTAGATGCAAGAACAATAGATTTTGATGCGCTAGAGCCTCAAATGGGCGATGATGAGCCTATACCATTTTCTTTCAAGACAGAAAACTTTGACCCACCCAATTACCCGTGCTATCTCACATATACAAATGAAAAAACACACAAAGTAATTCACTCAAATTTAGACAAATCACCCCTTTACAGTGGCATGATACATGGTATTGGCACAAGGTATTGTCCTTCTATTGAAGACAAAGTGGTAAAATTTCCAGATAGACAAAGGCATCAAATTTTTTTAGAGCCCCAAGACGCAAACTCAAATGAAAACTATGCAGACGGCTTAAACACATCACTTGACTATGAAGTGCAAGTTGCTTATTTAAGAACCATTAGAGGCTTGGAAAATGTTGAAATTGTAAGACCAGGTTATGCAATTGAGTATGACTTTGTTAATCCTATTCAACTGAAACACACACTAGAAACAAAAAAAATTAGGGGTTTATTTTTGGCTGGCCAAATAAACGGCACAAGCGGTTATGAAGAAGCAGCGGCTCAAGGTATGGTGGCTGGTATAAACGCAAGTTTATATTTGTTAGAAAAACCACCATTTATTTTAGGCAGAGATGAAGCCTACACTGGTGTAATGATAGATGATTTAGTTACAAAAGGCGTTAAAGAACCCTACAGGATATTTACATCAAGAGCTGAGTATAGGTTACTTTTAAGAGAAGATAACACGCACCTACGTTTAGCTGAAAAATCTTACAAATACGGTTTACTCGATAAAATACACTATGAAAAGATACAAGAACACATAAAAAAATTGAATGAAACAATAAATCACTTGAGCAAAACTTATGTAATGCCTACTATAGAATTCAATAAAAAATTAGAATCTATAAAAACGACACCAATAAAAACAAAAACGAGTTTATCAAAGCTACTTGCAAGACCAGAAGTTGACTATAAAACATTACAAACAATTGTTAGCGACCTACCTCAATTAGACAAAACAATAGCCCAGCAAGTAGAAATTGAGGTCAAATACGAAGGATACATTAATCTGCAAAAAATACAAATAGATAAATTTAAAAAAATGGAAAACATAATCATACCAGATGATTTTAACTATGATACTGTAGCTGGTCTATCTGCAGAAATCAAAACAAGATTGAAGGAAGTAATGCCAAAAACTCTTGGTCAAGCTATGAGAATACCGGGTATGACACCTGTAGCTATACAAATCATAAGCATATTTTTGCATAAGAAAAATGTACAATCAAAACCAGCTTGATTATTTCCTTAAAAATGAACGCATAAACGACGAAAAAACAATTAAAAAGATAAAAGTATACATAGAAAATCTTAAAAAGTGGAATAACGCAATCAACTTAACATCTAAAAATTCTGATATTATTGGACACATTAAAGATAGTTTAATGTTTTTTGAACTTGTTGAAAAAAAAGAGGGCAAACTCATAGATATAGGTTCAGGAAATGGCTTTCCAGCAATAATTTTAGCTATAGTATGTCCTAGTTTAGAGGTTACAATGGTAGAACCAAATACAAAAAAGTGTGCTTTTTTAAAAGATACTATCAATAAACTCTCTTTAAATGCTGAGGTTATAAATAAGAATATAATAGACATGCAATCTCACAATAACTACGATTTTGCTACTATAAGAGGACTAAAATGTAGCAATGAAATAGAAACAAAGCTATATTACTTCTTAAGTGACAATTATGGCAAACTACTTTTATGGGCATACCCGGCGCCTTCATTAAAAAGGTTTACCCATTTGAGTTCTGTCTGCAAAAATAATAAGTATTTACACCTATATATCAAAGCACAGGAGGCGCCACAACCCATATAGTTTCTACATCTACATCGCCTACGTTCTTATAGTAGTGAGGCAAAAGTGAAGAAAAGTAAAAACTATCCCCTGCTTCTAATACAGCGGTTTGGCTACCAATTCTTAACTCTAGTTTGCCTTTTAGAATGTATCCAAACTCTTCACCGTTGTGCCTGTGCTCACCTTGAGAGTCACAGCCAACTGGCACTATCTTATATAAAGGCTCCATCATTTTATTTGAAATCTTTGATACTAATAGCTCTGCTTTAACATGACTGCCGGGGTATATTATCTGCGTGCGTTCATTTTTGGTTAAAAATATTTTATCCTGCTGTTTTTCGTCACTTAAGAGATCTTTTACCTCTATATCAAGACTTTCAGCTAGCTTTTTTAGAATATTGATGGATGGTATTACTTTGCCTGTTTCTATCTGAGAAATATATGCATCCGTACAACCTACTTTTTCTGCAAGTGCCTTAAGTGTTAAACCTTTCTTTTTTCTTTGAACCTTGATCTTTTCTGACATTTCCATGTTTATTAACCTCCTCATATTTTCAATTTATAAGCAGGATTTTAAAATCACATATTATCATTTTTCTACTAATACAAGGCTACCTGCAATAGATAGCCTTGATATTAATACTAAATTACGCCATGCGTTTGTAGTTTTCATATCGCTCTTTGGCATCTTCTTTGGCTTTTTCGTAGAGTTCTTCTGCTTTATCGGGGAATGTGCGCTGTAGGGCAGAAAATCTTACTTCGCTGAGCAAGAATTCTCTAAACTTAGACAAATCTGGTTCTTTTGAGTCTAGTAAAAATGGGTTTTTGCCCTCTTTTTTAAGCAAAGGATTATACCTGTAAAGATGCCAGTAGCCAGCTTCAACTGCTTTCTTCATATGTTCTTGGACTGTTGCCATACCTGATTTTATACCGTGAGCTATACATGGAGCGTAAGCTATGATTAGAGATGGACCAGGGTAGCTTTCTGCTTCTTGTATAGCTTTCAGCGTTTGGTTGTAATCTGCGCCCATTGCAATTTGGGCAACATACACATAGCCGTAAGTTGTAGCCATTAGACCTAAGTCTTTTTTCTTTGTGCGTTTTCCAGCTGCTGCAAACTGAGCAATTGCAGACTCCGGTGTAGATTTGGATGATTGTCCACCTGTATTTGAGTAAACCTCAGTATCAACAACAAGTATATTGATATCTTCACCAGAAGCTATTACATGGTCTATACCGCCAAAGCCTATATCGTATGCCCAGCCGTCACCGCCAAATGCCCAGATAGATTTTTTAACCAGCATATCTGCACTTTTTTCTACTTTGGTAAGCAAATCTTGAACATTAGAAGAGAATTTGTTTTTATTTGATATAATAGGTTCTATCTCTAAAGCTGCTTCTTTTGTTATTCTTGGGTCGTTCATATTGTCAAGCCACTTTCTAAATGGTGCTTTTGAGGCTTCTTCCATATCGCTTTCAACTATTTTTTCAATGACTTGACGCAGTGCCTCTCTTTGCTGCTTAACAGATAGCGCTATACCTAAACCGTACTCTGCGTTGTCTTCAAATAAAGAGTTGCCCCATGCTGGACCTTTGCCTTTGGAGTTAGTACAGTATGGCATAGATGGAGCAGACGCACCCCAAATAGAAGAGCAACCCGTGGCTGTTGCTATAATCATTCTATCCCCAAAAAGCTGTGTTACTAATTTATCGTAAGGTGTTTCGCCGCACCCTGCGCAAGCACCTGAAAACTCCAAAAGAGGTCTTGCAAACTGACTGTTTTTAACTGTGTCTGTTGGCACTTCTTTTTCGGAGATTTTTTCAACTGCAAAGTTCCAGTTGTCTATATCTTTAGTTTGAGTTTCTATAGGTTTCATAACAAGTGCTTTTTTAGGTGTAGGGCACACTTCTGCGCAGCTGCCGCAGCCTGTACAGTCAAGCACTGATACCTGTATTCTATACTCATAGCCCTTAACTTCCTTGCCAATAGCTCTTTTTGTCACAAAATTAGCTGGCTTTATTTTTACTTCTTCTTCGTTTAGCAAAAATGGCCTAATTGCAGCATGTGGGCATACATATGAGCAAAAGTTGCACTGGATGCAGTTGTCTGGTATCCATTCTGGCACATCTATAGCTATGCCGCGTTTTTCATAGGCAGCAGTGCCAGGTGGGAACTCGCCGTTTTCTCTTCCCACAAACGTAGAAACAGGGAGTTTATCGCCTTCTAGTCTATTCATTACATCAACTACATTTTTTATAAACTCTGGGCGGTTTTCGTCTTTTTTATCTTCTTCTACAGGCACATTTTTCCAGCTTTCTGGTACATTTACCTTTATAATTGAATCAATGCCTCTATCTACTGCTTGGTAGTTCATATTTATGACTTTATCGCCTTGTTTGCCGTAAGAGTGGACTATAGCTTCTTTTAGCAATGTAGTTGCAGTTTCTATTGGTATAATATTTGCTAGTTTGAAAAATGCAGCCTGCATAATCATATTTATGCGTGCGCCAAGACCAATTTCCTTTGCGATTTTAGTAGCATTGATGATGTAAAAATTAATATTGTTTTGCGCTATATAGCGCTTCATTGCATTTGGCAAGTGTTTATCAAGCTCTGATTCGTCCCAAATAGTATTTAAAACAAATGTGCCGTTTTTCTTTAAACCAGAAAGCACATCGTATAAGTACACATAGGATTGCTTATGACAGGCAATGTAGTCTGCTTGGTCTATTAAGTAAGTTGACCTAATGGGTTTTTTGCCAAACCTCAAGTGAGAAACAGTTACGCCTCCGCTTTTTTTAGAATCGTACGCAAAGTAGCCTTGAGCGTACATATCTGTATTGTCGCCTATAATTTTAATAGCGTCTTTGTTTGCACCTACTGTGCCGTCTGAGCCAAAACCCCAGAACTTGCAGCATACTGTATCTTTATCTGAAGTGTTTATTTCTTCATCTATTGGCAGTGAAAGATGCGTTACATCGTCAGTTATACCTATTGTAAAGTGGTCTTTGGGGCTGTCTGATTTAAGATTTTTAAATACAGCTAGTATCTGAGATGGTGTGGTATCTTTAGAGCTCAAACCATACCTACCACCTACTACTAGCGGAGCATTGTTAGAGCCGTAAAACAGCGTTTTAACATCTTCATAAAGCGGTTCGCCTAAGGCGCCTGGTTCTTTTGTTCTATCAAGCACGGCTATTCTTTTAACGCTTTTTGGCAGTACCTCAAAGAAATACTTTGGTGAAAATGGTCTATACAGCCTTACTTTAATTAAACCAACCTTCTCACCTTTTGCATTAAGGTAATCAACTACCTCTTCTATTGTTTCCCCTACTGAGCCCATAGCTATAATGATATTTTCTGCGTTTGGGTCTCCATAGTAATTAAATGGTTTGTAGTTCCTGCCTGTTAGTTTATTTATTTCATTCATGTATGAAGCTACAATGTCTGGTACAGCTTCATAGAATTTATTGGCAGACTCCCTTGCTTGGAAAAATATATCTGGGTTTTGCGCAGTGCCTATAATTTTTGGACGCTCTGGGTTTAGAGAGTTTTTCTTAAAGCGCTCAATTGCTTGAAAGTCCACAAGCTTTGCTAGATCTTCATAGTCTAGCACTTCTATTTTTTGTATTTCGTGAGAAGTCCTAAAACCATCAAAAAAATGCAAGAAAGGCACTCTAGCTTTAATGGCGCTTAGGTGAGCAACAGCTGCTAAATCCATAGCTTCTTGAACGCTGCCAGATGACAAAAGGCTAAAACCCGTTTGCCTTACAGCCATTACATCTGAGTGATCTCCAAATATAGAAAGCGCGTGTGTTGCCACTGTTCTTGCTGCAACATGAAATACGCCAGGCAGTAGCTCACCGGCAATTTTGTACATATTTGGAAGCATTAAAAGTAAACCTTGAGATGCAGTAAATGTAGAAGTAAGAGCACCGCCTACAAGGCTTCCATGAACAGCACCAGCTGCTCCTGCTTCTGATTGCATTTCCAATACTTTTACCGTTTGACCAAATATGTTCTTTCTGCCTTCAGCAGCCCATGCGTCAACTGCTTCTGCCATGTTTGATGACGGCGTAATGGGGTAAATTGTGGCTACCTCTGTAAAAGCGTATGCCACATGAGCAGCAGCAGTATTGCCATCCATACTTTTCATTGCTTTTGGCATTTAAACCTCCTTAAAATTAAATATAAATTCATGCAAAAAACCACCTAGTAATAATGATACTAATAAATTTAAGGTTTTTTGTCAAATAGATTTTTTTCATTTTGTTAATTGTGTGTAAATTTTATTAAATTTATATAAGAATTGAAATAGAACCCTTTAAGCGCTTATTTGGTGACTAAAATTAATGTACTCCAAATGTCTATAAAAAACACTCAGAATCGTAAAAATGTCTGCTTTTTTGGCATTTTTAAATAATTTGTACGAAATTTTCACCAACTAAGTAATTATTTTAGTATTGAAAAAGTTAGTTTAATATTGAAAAAAATTATTTTTTGGTGATATTGTAAACTATGAAGGTTATCTTGAGAAGTTTTTTAGATTTTGCCAAAAATAATGGTTTTATCATTGCATCATCGTTGTCATTTTACTTTATACTCTCACTTGCACCTTTTTTGCTTTTTTTGAGTTCTATATTTATTTTTTTTATATCGAATTACACTCAATATTACGATGTTGTTGTTCAAAAAATAGTACTTATTTTCCCTCCAATGTTTAAAAGTATGATATTAAATATAATACAGCCTCTAATTTATAAAAAAATAAGCTATTTTAGTCTAGTTTTGTATGCTGCTACTTCACTATCGTATTTTTACATGCTAGATGCTTATATAAATAAAATTTTCAAGATTAACAGAAAAAGGTCGATTTTTGAGCTACTTTTTATCTATATAATATTGATTGCTATTGTAATGGTGCTTTCAATTGCCTATTTAGCAGGCGTATTTGCTCCAATCGAAGTTGTGAGAAAATATTTAATGAATGTGTTTAAATTAGGTTTTTTGTACGATTTTTTTGGAACATATATAATACCTTTTTTATCGTTGTTTATTGTATCTTTATTGCTATACCTTATATTGCCTCGCAGTAAAGTAAAGCTAAAAAATGCACTTAAAGGCGCTTTTTTCTTTGCTTTAGTGCTTGAAGTTTTAAAGAGACTGTTTATTATTTATGTTGTTAGTATTGCAAGGCTTAACATAATATATGGCACTTTTTGGGGATATATTGCTTTTTTAGTTTGGGTTTATGCGTTATTTTGTACTTTTTTTATAGGAGCTTACATCGTTTACAATTTAGAAAATCAAAATTATTAAAATAAATTATTTTTTGTAGTGGGTTTGTTGCGTGTTGCAAGTGCTATTTTTTGTATGCCGTCTGTTTTTGCAATATCAATTATTTTAGCAACTAAACCATAAGCTACTGTTTTATCAGCTTCTATGACTATTTGTGCCTTTGGGTTTACTTTGAGAAATGAGTTAAGTTCAGTAAAAGTTGATAAACGTTTGCCAATATACAATCTTTCATTTTTTGTGATTGTTATAATTATATCCTTCTTTGCAATATTTGCGCTGCCAGAATGAGTTCGTGGTAAATTCACTTTTATGCCTTTAACGATCATTGGTGTTGTTACCATAAAAATTACAAGCAAAACAAGCATTACATCGACTAAAGGCGTTATATTAATATTGGTAAACATACCTCTTCGTTTTTCGTACTTCATCTAACGTATCCTAAATTCCGTTTTAAAAACATCAAACACCAAAATTCTAAAAAATACTTTAACGAAAAAACACTACCATTATCAAAGCTATTAAGATACACACAACTGATGACAAAACGCCTAACACGTCCATAAAGTTTCAACTTTCAAACCTTTTAGATGGTTAAGATGCTTTTTAGCCTTTCAATTAACGTAGGTTTTTTAACCGCATCTGCTATTAAAACTGGTATTTTTTTATTAAAAAAATTGTTGTACAAATCAATATAACCCACAACTTCATTTTTTTTGATTGGCAATTTAATGCTATTTTCTTTAAACTTTATCTTGTATCTTACACTAGGCCATGTTATTGTGTAAAGTGATTTTCCAATAACTAACGGTACAGGTTTAAGCCATGCAAATTTTACATATCCTATTGTTTTGCCATTTTTAAATATTTCTGATAAATGTATATTGTGCTTGACTTGATTAATTATAGATAAGGAGGATTTAAGTGCATCCATCAGAGGCTTTCTTCCATATTCTCCAAGCAAAGCGCCTATTATTAAAACATGTTTCCATTTTAAATCATGCTTAGACGCAAAAACAAAGTTACCACCAGACTGTGGCATTGATCCAGTTTTTATGCCAATAATACCATTTTTGCCCAAATCGTAATTTACATTGTAAACTGTACCTGCTATCGGCAATGTAACCTGAGGTTTCGAGACTATGTATCTGAATTCAGGTATTTCCATAGCTTTTTGAGCAAGTTTCAATTGATCATTTGCAGTACTTACAGTGTATAATCTCACACCTGCAGGATCTGCATAATGTGTATGGTGCATACCCAAATGTTTTGCCATCTCATTCATTTTTTTAACGAATGCTTTTGTACTACCGCTATCCCATTTTGCAAGAATCGTTGCACAATTATTCCCAGAAGGTAATAATAAACCCTCTAACAGCTGCTTTTCGCTGAGTTTTTCATTTTTTGCTATTTTTAAAACTGATTGTTGGTTTTTCTTATCTTTTATGTATATTTTAACATCGTTTTGTGTAATATTTATAATAGGTCCGTTCTGAGCTAAATGCAAAGGATGATCTTTTAGTATTAAGTAAGCTGTCATTATTTTTGCTAAGCTCGCCATAGGAAGAGGTTGCTGATGGTGTGTTTGTGAAACAATACCGTAGTTATCAATCATTACAGAACCTTCTGTGCCATATGGCCATTTTATTTTTACATTACCAGCTATCTGGTAAGAGTTTGGTAGATTGAGTGATATTTGAGGTTTATTAGACATTGTTATAGCTCTAAAAAAACCAAAAACTAATATTGCTATAATAACAACAAAGGCTAGAATAAAGCTATGTTTTTTGCGGGACCTAAACATAAATCAACTCCACCAATTAAACTAGCTTATCTCAATTTTTAAATTTTCTAGACGTTCAATCCTTTTTTCAATTGGAGGATGTGTACTAAATAAACTTTTAAATGTTTCGCCTTTAAATGGATTTACTATAAACATATGTGCTGTTGTTTGAGAGATATGTGTATTGGGCATTGGCGAAAGTTTATTTACTGCTTCTAGTTTCTTCAAAGCATTAGCTAGATACATAGGGTTGCCAGACAACAGTGCTCCACCTTTATCCGCTGCATATTCTCTTTGCCTAGATATAGCTAGCTGAATTATAGTAGCTATTATAGGGGTTAGTATAGCAACAAAAAGCAACCCAAACATATTATTGTTTCTTCTATTATTGCCCATACCACCAAACATTGCTGACCATTGAGCCATCCACGCTAAATAACTGATTGCTCCTGCTATTGTAGCAGCAACTGTGCCAGTAAGTATGTCCCTGTTTTTAACATGTGTTAATTCATGACCCAAGACACCAGATAGCTCATTTGCATCAAGTATTTGCAATATTCCAGTTGTAACGCACACTGCCGCATGTTTTGGGTTTCTACCTGTTGCAAAGGCATTTGGAGTATTACTTTGCATTACATAAATTTTTGGCATGGGTAGGTTAGCTTTTTGTGTTAAATTGCTAATAATTGCATAAAGTTGTGGATATTCTGCTTGCGAGGCTTCGCTTGCATGATAAGCTTTTAATACAATTTTATCAGAAAACCAATAAGTTATAAAATTCATAATTCCAGCAAACAATAAAGCGATAAGCATTCCTTGTTGACCACCAATTGCACCTCCCACTATCATTAGCAATGCAGTAAGCGCAACCATTAAAATAAATGTCTTAAAGTAGTTCATAAGTCACTCCTTTATTGATGAATACGATTTTGAATAATATATATTTCTTAAAGCACAATGTTTTTTAGGCAATATAAAAAAATTTACAATTTGGTCTAGAAAAATCGTAAATAACACAAACATATTTAACATACTGTCCATAAAATGCCTCCTTTTTTATAAACCATTAAACATAAGTATAAGCTAAATTTTATTAAAAAAATGTAGACTATTCGTGTAAAAAAAGTTAATCAAATTGTTCATGAATTTTCATAATCGATAACCATAAGCGTTCAATATATACAATATGCACTTTGTTAAACCAAAAATTTTTAATTTTCCTATATTTTTAGTTTGACTTAAAAATTTAAATAAAATATAAAACACGAAAAAAACTAAATGTGCCAAATGTTGGTAATTGAAGTTTACTTTAACACAAACCGGCATTAAATCTACAAAATCATGCCTTTTGTAAACGTTTATGTTAAAAACCTTTTTTAATATTGCCATCATAGACGGTAAGGTTTTTATTTGGATGTTGGTCAAACTCAATCTCTTTTAGTGGTATTTTATTTTCGTTCTTGACTTATCTTCATAATAGTAATTGTACTGTTAAATAAACTTATAAAAAAAGAGAGGGAAATGTATTAGACAAAGCCTATATAAAAAAGATACTATCATAAGGGCATTTTGTTTCTAAACGTTAAACTGCTCAATAAATTTAAACAAGGCAAATTGTTTTGCAATACGTCCACTGTATGTGCCATAAGATAAGGCAAAGCTTTGTGCTTCTTTTTTTATATCAAAATTTTGTTTTACTCCGAATTCATTTAAGTAAAATTTTACTACTTCTATAAAATTTGAAACTTCAAGGGGGTGGAAACCTATAGACAAACCAAACCTAGCAAAAAGCGAAGTTTTTTCGTTTTCTTCTTCTTTTTCAAATATGTCACTGTTAAGTGTGAGTGCTTTTTGCTTTATAATGCGTTTTTTATTTGAAGTAACCAAGAATATGCAATTGTTAGGTTTTTCTTCAAGAGAACCTTCAATAATGGATTTAAACTTTCTAAATTCTTTATCATTTTCTTCAAATGCTAAATCGTCAAAATATATGAAGAATTTATATGGACTGTTTCTTATTATATCAAACAATTCATATATAGAATAAACATCTTCTTCTAGATATTCAATGCATCTTAGACCTTTTGAACTAAATCTATCAACGAGATACTTAACCAAAGACGATTTGCCAAGTCCATTTTCGCCGTAAAAAAACATATTGAGCGCTTCTAAGCCACTACACAAACATGCGGTATTTTTACTTGAAATTTCAATTTGTTTATCTAAATAAAGAAGTTTTTTGGGTGCTCTAAATCCGCTTGCCCCTTTTAAATCGCCTCTATACCACCTTACTACTAAATAATCATCAAACATGAACAATATAATATAATAAAATTGAATTTTTTTCAAAAAAAAGGTTAACCCTATGGGCTAACCTTTTTGCTGGACTTTTAGCAGTTTACTTTGTTTCTGCTTTTTTAGGAGCTTCTTTTTTTGCAGTTGCTTTTTTTACTACTGCTTTTTTCTCGACTGCTTTCTTTTCAACTGCTTTCTTTTCTACCTTTGTTTCATTCTTTGCTGGAGCAGGTTTTGCATTTTCTGCAGCCAATACCGGGCTTACCATCAAGCCTACAACTACGCATGAAGCTAATAACTTCTTTAACATCGAACACCTCCAAGTAATTCTTGAAAAGCTACTTTAGTTGTGTTTGGTAAAATCAAAGTAAAATAAAAAGGTGAATCAATTTATTGTTTGTGAAAGTTAGAAAATAATTTTTAGTTGCACTAAAGCCCTTTTAAATACACCGCCAAAAGATACAAAAGTTGATTATTATTGTTTAGTAAGATTGATTTTTTTGAAGCAGTCTATATTTTTAAAAAAATAAAAAAAGGAGGTTATTGATGAAGCCCATTTTTTTCAAATCGGCACAAAGCTATGAGCCACAAACGGGTTGGAAGCGCACAAGCCTTTGTAATCAGGATGCTATATCAATAGAGTATTTTGTAAAACCGTCTTATCATGCTTCAGCAGAACACTCACACGATAATGCACAGGTTTTGGTTGTATTAAAAGGCAAAATGTCTGTAAAAAATAAAGACAGCGAGGTCGTGTTATCAGAAAACGACTGCGTATTTATAGAACCAAACGAAGTGCATATTGTCACGAATATATTAAATGAACCTTCAATAGGTATTGATATATTTGTGCCTGGTAGAGATTTTAGCTTTTGGTTAAATAAACTGTAAATTATCTAACAGGTGTCATTACATAAACATAACTTATTTGATTATCACTTATAGCTTTTAACTCAAGCGGTTTTATAGGCTCTTTATAATAAAAATAAACTATGTTTGCCTGTATGTTGTTTAAAAAATCCACAGTATAGCGACCATTAATATTTAAGACAATGGGTGTGTGGACTTTGTCTTTAACGGGTGAAAACTCTACTATATCGCTAGCAAGTTCGCCTTCTTTGTTTGTAACATTTAATTCAACGGTATTGTCTTGAATATTAAACTCTACAACTGAGAGCTCATCGCTAGAAAGCGCGAGTACTTTTTGTAGAGAGTTTTTTAGTAATTCTTTCTCAAATACAATGCAAGAAACATTTTGGGCATCTTCTAATAACACTGCTTGATATTGAGGAAACTGACCGTTTATTACTTTTGAGATCACTGTTGTGCTAGCTGTTTGGAAAGCTATTTTTGATACATTATCGCCTTCGCTTTTATATAGAACACTTACTTTACCGTTAGATTTTAGTATACGACTAAGCTGCATTATGCCTTCTTTTTCAACTATGCAGTAAAAGTTTATATCATTGCCCACTGCTTTACTAACCCAAAAGAGTCTTGAGCGATTCGTAGCAACAAAGTTTACTTTGTTTTGATCAATTTCTATTAAAATACCGCTGAATTCACGTGTCTGTTCATCTTCTTTGCTGCTTGCAATGTGCGTTTTTAAGAGCTCTAATACATCATCAGATTCAAAAGACCCAACAATTTTATAGTCATCTATTGATTCTAAAGGATAGCCTTCGTTTTGGAAAATTTTTGCTGTTGTTTTATAAGATCCATTTTTTATTGTTAGTAAATTGTCTTCTAACTCAAAAACTATCTCGCCATTTAACGCCTTTAGTCTATCAAACAAGTCCGGCCTTGCCAAGAACTCGTGTTCACCCTCACTTTCTATAGGAGCAGTAATGTTTATTTGGACTATCTCGTTTGATGAAGTAACAGACAATACATTATCGGCTATACTTACATGGTAGTTGCTTAATATTGAGTTTTTGTCTTTTGATAAACCCCCAGATATACTTGGGATTATTTTTTTTATTATATTTGCATCAACGCTAAAGCGCATAAAACCCCCTTTAGTACTAAGTATTCTGTTCTATTATATGTAAAAAAATAAAAAAAATCCATTAAAAAGAAAAAAGTGAAAAAAGAGGGTTTTAGACCCTCTTTTTAAAAGGAAAATTTAAGATTTTATGGATTTGTTCCTGTAACAAATGGAATATCTTTATCTCTAGATGCTTTTACCAAAGAGCCGTTGTAATCCCATACCAGTTTATTGTCTAAAATTGCATTCGCTACAAACCACAAACCACTCCCCCAGTAGCCTATGTGGCAGTAAGAAATCATTGGTTTGTTTGGATCAATACCATTTTTTTCAAGCAAAGCTATAATTTGGTCTTTTGGCTTTAGTACATAGTAATTACCATTTTTTTGCATATATTCGCCTACAAATAGATTTTTTGCGCCTTTTATGTGGCCAAGTTTAGCCACACCGAAATTTTCATCGCTAACTTGGCCTGTGTATTCTGGGTACATCCTTGCGTCTACAAACTGTATTTTGTTTTCATTATCAACAGCCCATCTAACAAAGTTTTCATTAACAAACACAAACGGGTTGTTTCTTTCTATTACAAAATGACTGCTTTTTAATGCAAAGTCACCTTTTTGGACGGGTAATTTTTCATCAACCCATTTATCAAATCCACCATTTAAGTAATAAACATTTTTTACTCCTGCGTAATATAAAACCGCCATAATTCGTGTTGCGCTTGTTAGGGCAAAAGCGGGATTACCGCCTTTTACGCCAAAAGCAGTGGATGAGCCCGTATATACTACGCAGTCAGAATCATTTTTTATGCCTTTTTCAGATAATACTTTTTGTAATTTTGGGTTTGAATCTACAACCGCGAAAGGATTTGGCCCATACCCACTAAATAAACTGCCCGTTGAAGAGATGTTAATAGCATTCGGTATGTGGGAGCTTATGTATGCATCATGGCCTCTTGCATCGATAATGACTAAATTTTTATCGCTTTTCATCATCAAAGCAAGTTCATGCGGTGTTACTATACCAATTTTTGCAAATGCAAGAGAAAAACCACCAAAAAACCATAAAAATGTTACAAGCATCAAAACAAACTTTTTCATCTGTACACCTCCTTGATTATTTAATTATAGCATAATAAATATATATAGTTTCAAAGTCAATATATTAGCCATATTAATTATTTTAATACATTGCATTATTGTTAAAATTACATTACATATATAATTAATTAATAGTATAAATTTTAAGAAAAAATTTGACAAAAAAACGCATATTGTGTTAACTTACAAATTAAGTTTTATAGTTTTTTATAGAAGGAGGGATGATGATTTTAGATGATTTTTTACAACAGTGCAGAACAAACCCAAAAAGAGTAGTTTACCCAGAAGGTGAAGATGAAAGGCTTATTCAAGCAGCAGCTTATTGTGTCAAAGAAGGCATTGCAAAACCTATTCTAATTGGACGCAAAGATACAATAAAAAATAAAGCAGATAGTTTAAATATAGCACTTGATAATATTCAAGTGGTACAATTATCGGATTTTGATTACAGTGATGAACTATTCGATATTATTAATTCTACTAAGAAACGAGTAGATAAAAAAGAGGCGCAAAATTTATCAAAAAACCCACTCTATATTGGAGCTTTACTTGTTAAAAAAGATTTAGCGGATATGTGTATTGGTGGTGCGGTGAACGATACTGCTGATGTTATAAAAGCCGCTTTGTATATTATCGGTTTAAAAGAGCATATTAATTTGCTCTCGAGCTTTTTTTTGATGGAGTTGCCAACGCTTGAGTTTGGAGAAAATGGCGTTTTGTTCTTTGCTGATTGCGGTGTAAACCCAGATCCAAATAGTGCCCAGCTTGCAGATATTGCAATTGCAACAGCTGATAATTTTAAGAATTTGATAGGCAAAGAGCCAAAGGTAGCAATGCTTTCTTTTTCCACAAAAGGTAGTGCAAAACACACGATGCTTAATAAGGTTATTGAAGCAGTGGATATTGTTAAACAAAAACGTCCAGATATACTCATAGATGGCGAGCTTCAAGCCGATGCAGCATTAGTGGAAAGTGTGAGTGAAAGAAAAGCGCCAAATAGCCCCATAAAAGGCAATGCCAATGTGCTTATATTTCCTGATCTAAACGCAGGCAATATCTCTTATAAACTGGTAGAGCGTCTTGCAAAAGCTCAAGCTATAGGTCCTATTATGCAAGGCTTAAAAAAACCTATGCACGATTTATCGCGTGGGTGTAAGTATATGGATGTTGTTTATTTAACTGCTATATCATCATTTCAGTAAAAGGTGGTCTAATGAAGATTTTAGTATTAAATTGTGGCAGTTCTTCTGTTAAATTTGATTTATTTGATTGGACAATGCAAAAGAATCTTGCAAAAGGATTAATTGAACGAGTCGGCACAATGAATGCCTCAGTGCATTACAATGTGTTAGATAAACAACCCATTGTTTATCAAAAAGAATTAAAAGACCATACAAAAGCTATAAATGAAGTATTTAATTTACTTATAGGCGAAAACGGTTGTTTAAAGGATTTAAACGAGATATATGCAATTGGCCATCGGGTAGTACACGGTGGTGAGAAATTTAAAAAAAGCACGCTTATAGACGACAAGGTTATCTCAACCATTCAAAAACTTTCAAGTTTGGCGCCGCTTCATAACCCACCAAACCTAGCAGGTATTTTAGCAACAAAAGAGCTATTACCTAATGTGCCCCAAGTGGCGATTTTTGATACTGCATTTCACTCTACAATACCAGATTATGCTTATGTTTATGCACTGCCATTTGAGTGGTATGAAAAATATGGCATAAGGCGATACGGTTTTCATGGGTCAAGCCATTTGTATGTATCACGTAGGGCTGCAGTGATGCTTGATAAGCATATAAAGGATACCAATTTAATAACGTTGCATATTGGAAATGGCGTATCGTTTAGTGCAATAAAATCTGGTGCTAGTATTGACACATCTATGGGTTTTACGCCATTGCAAGGTGCTGTTATGGGTACACGCTGTGGCGATATTGACCCTGCAATACCTTTATATATGCAGGAAAAGTTAAAACTAAGCCCATCCCAAATGATGGATATTTTGAATAAGAAATCGGGTTTGTTGGGCATAACAGGCAAATACTACGACAGAAGAGATATTATAAACAGCGCTAAAGTAGACATAAATAACATAGATGAATATGACTACGAAAACTTAATTGGTGATATTGAGCACGAACATTTGTCAATATTTAAAAAAGCCGAAGAAGGTGATCCGCGCTGTATGCTTGCCTTGCAGATTGAAGCGTACGAAATTAGAAAGTATCTAGGTGCTTATTTTTTTGCCCTCAATGGTTATTTAGATGCGATTGTTTTTACCGCTGGCGTAGGAGAAAATTCGCCTCTTTTGAGGTATATGGTATTGAGGAAGTTAGAAAATTTAGGCATAATTTTAGACAAAGAAAAAAATTTAAAAGCAAACTCAAGCACAGGTGAGATGGCAATCACCAAAGACTACTCTAAAGTAAAAGTTTTTGTTATACCAACGGACGAAGAAAGAGTGTTTATTGAGGATACAGTTGCCGTATTAAGCGGAAATTACAAAAGCCATATTACTTACGAATATACTTTTCAAAAGAAGAGTTATAAAACACTAAAATAAGTTTGATTGGTTTAGATAATAAGATTAATTTTGATTGACTTAAACTTTATAAATAAGTATAATTAAATGTAAAATTGTAAAAGGGGTAAAAAGTGCATACATACAAAGTTTTGGCCTTGCTTATATACAGAGATGAAAAAAAAGTTGCTACTACAAACATAATAAAGGCAGAAAATAAAAGTGAAGCCAAAAAGAAAATAATTGACCGATACAAAAAATCGCCAAATGTATCTGAAATTTTAATAAATGAAGAAACTGATGTTATTAAACTATTGTAAATGGGGGTTTTTATGTCAAGAAATGTTGCATATATAGTAGCAGATGACGAAAGTGAAAAGTTAATACAAAAAGCCACTATAGATAGTTTTGCAAAACAAAACGGATTTGATGACCTAGAATACTTTTACGAAAGCGAAAAAAGCTATGTAAGCTGGAAAAATCGTGATTTAGGAAAAACTATTCTGCCATCTTTGAACGAAGGTGATAATTTTATTGTTTCAGATGGAGCAAAATTGGGCAATTCTACGCCAGAAACCGATGTTGTGTTAATGTATTTTGCAGATAAACAAGTCAATGTATACTTTGCTAAAGTTCGCATGAAAATACTATAGTCAATAACTTACTTTTTTAAGTATAATTTGAATAGCCTCTATCAAAGGTTGCAGGTTAGTTTTGTTTTTTGCGGATATGTATATTTCGTTTTCTGTATTTTTTGGTATTATATCGAGTAAATCTGACTTATTATAAACAGTAATAATAGGTTTATTGAGGCAATCCAATTCTGATAAAATTTTTTCTGTGACTTTAATTTTTTCTTCAAAATCGCTTTGGCTTATATCCACAACATTGAGAATTACATCGGCAAATTTTATTTCTTCAAGCGTTGATTTAAAAGCCTCAATAAGCTCAAAGGGTAGGTTTCTTATAAAACCCACCGTGTCGATTAGTATGACATTTGTGTTATCAGGCAAGCGCAATTTGCGTGCTAAAGGGTCAAGTGTTGCAAATAATTTATCTTCTGTATAGGCATTTGCGTGTGTAAGTGCATTAATTAATGTTGATTTACCAGCGTTTGTGTAGCCTATAATAGCAATAATTGGTATTTGATTTTTTTGCCTTCTTTTCCTGTATAGGTTTCTATGGCGCTTTATTTGTTCAATTTGTTTTTCAATGTAGATGATTGAGCGTTTGATGTGTCTTATATCTGTTTCAAGCTGCGTTTCTCCTGGACCCCTAGTGCCTATACCCCCACCAAGCCTTGATAAAGATTTACCTATACCTCTTAGTCGAGCAAGCGAGTATTTATACTGCGCTAATCTTACCTGCAACATTCCTTCTTTGGTTTTGGCTCTTTTTGCAAATATATCCAAAATTAAGGTAGTCCTATCAATAACTTTTGTGTTAAGTATCTCTTCTATATTTTTTAGCTGAGTACCGGATAGTTCGTTGTTAAAGATAACAAGATTTGCACCTTTTTCTTCAATGAGTTTTTTCAATTCTTCGAGTTTACCTTTTCCGATAATGTAGCGATTATTGATTTTAGTCCTTTTTTGAGTCAATACACCAACGGGTTCTGCTTTTGCAGTTTTTGCAAGCTCACTTAGCTCTTCAATTGTTTGATAATCGTTATTTGTCAAAATCACACCGACTAAAATAGCTTTTTCTTTGAGCTCTTCCATTTAACTCTTTAATATGTCTTTATTGACCAGCGTGCGCGGGATTTTTCCATCTAGATAGTCAAGAATATTTTGGGCAGCTAAAATTGACATATCTATCCTTGTTTTATAAGTTGCACTACCAATATGAGGTAGGAGAACCACATTATCAAGTTCTTTTAGCTTTTCTTCGATTACGGGTTCTTTTTCGTATACATCAAGGCCTGCTGCATAGATTTGTTTATTTTCTAAACTCTCTACTAAAGCATGCTCGTCTATAACTGCGCCTCGCGATGTGTTAATCAAAACAGCTGTTTTTTTCATTAAACTAAGTTCGTTTTTTCCTATCAAGTGGTAGGTTTTAGGTGTTAGCGGTGTGTGAATTGACACAAAGTCTGATTCTTTTAGCAGTGTATGTAAATCTACAAATTTTGCACCAGTTCGCTCTTCAAAATCGTGTTTTTTAGAGTTCGCTGTGTATAGAATATTCATTTTAAAGCCTTTTGACATTTCTGCAAATGCTTGTCCAATCCTGCCTGCACCAATGATACCAAGTGTTTTATTGCTTATATCAATGCCTAAAAATGAATACAAATCCCAGCCCCTGTATAGACCCGCTCTTGTAAATTTGTCTGCTTCTACAATCTTTCTTGAGCAAGCAAATAATAATGCCCATGCTAATTCTGCTGTGGATTGAGTTAGAACATCGGGCGTATTTGTAACAAAGATTGAGCGTTTAGTGGCTTCATTTAAATCTATATTGTCAAATCCCACCGCATAATTTGCCACAATTTTTAGGTGAGGGGCAGCTTCAAAAAAATCTTTATCAACTTTATCTGTTAATTGTGTAATGCATGCATCTTTGTCTTTTATTTTTTCAAGCAACTCTTTTTTTGTTAAAGACCTACCTAAGTTATTTATTTCTACTTCGCAGTATGGCTTTAATAACTCTAAGCCTTCTTTTGGTATATCTCTTGTTACAAAAACCTTAAACATTTCATTACCCCTTTTTTAAATAATTATATCATAAAAATTTAAACATTGAAAAGTAAAATTTAAAAATTATAATAGGCATAAGGATGAAGCTAAATGTTTAATGTAAGCGTAGAAAGCATCATTGTAGAAACGATTGTGTATATAATTGTAAGCTTGATAGTAAAAATCCTCTTGAATGATGAAGATTTAAAAAACATTAGAAGAATCCTAATTTTGGGTTATTTAGTGTTTGCTAGTTTGTTTGTTTCTCTAACTGTATTTATTATCATAAGTATTAGTATCGTTTTAATTTCTATTGGCATAAGAAAAGTTTTAGAGTATTAAATTAGAGCATTTGCGCTGCATTATAGGCATCGTTTATTGCTGCTTGGGCGTCTTGTGGGTTTTTGCAATCACCTATATCTATCGTATCAATGCAAAAGTTTACCTGGTTTATTAAATCTCTATTTGGCTTTCTGCCAAGTGCGAGCACTAGATAATCAAAAGAGTGTTCGCTAAACCCATTTTGTGTTTGAAAATAAACTGTACTGTCTTTTATATTTATCAATTTATGATTCAAAAAGATTTTTATGTTAGAGTGTAAAGATTCTAATATAGGAATTTTTAAAACATCTGGAGTGTTTTTGAGCAAACTATCTTGTAACTCAAAAACGCTTACACGCAACCCCTTGTTTGCCAGTAGATTGGCGGTTTCAAGCCCTACAAGCCCTCCGCCAATCACACATATATGTCTTGCGTCAAAAGGTATCCCAAACTCCAAGACTTCATCAGCTGTAAGCACAAATTCGTTGTTTAAAGCAAAATCAGGTATATAGGGTATAGAGCCTAATGCAAAAGCAACCACATCGGGTTTTTCGCTTTTTATAAGCTCAATGTTGGCTTCTACATTTGTAAAAAGCGGTATTTTTAGCTCTTCAATTTTATACTCAAAGTAGTTGAGCATTTTTTTGAATTCTTGCTTGTGTGGTGGTTTTATAGCCAAATTAATTTGTCCGCCAATTTTAGTTTGTTTTTCAAAAATAACGCAATTTAAACCCCTTTGGTGTGCAAATACTGCAAGCGCTAAACCTGCAGGTCCAGCACCTATAATCATTATTTTTCTTTTGTACATAAACGGCTGATTTAACGTATGAGCTTGATAAGGCAGAGGGTTCATTAAGCAAGACATTGGCTTTTGGGATTGTATGTTTGCAATACAGGCTTGATTACAGCCGATACAGGGTACAACCTCTTCAAATCGACCATTTTGCCACTTAGTTACAATATTTGGGTCAGCAATAAGTGACCTTGCAAGGCCAATAAAATCTGTTTTTGATTGTTCTACTGCAGTACTTGCTAAATCAAAATCATTTAAGCGATTGGCAGCGATTATAGGCAAATCAGTATTAATCTTAATTTTTTGAGCGTAATCTAGTAAAAATCCATTGGGGTAGCTACTAGGTGAAACATGTATGAATGTTTTTGCACCAATTCCAGCCGATATGCTAATTAGATCAACACCAATTTCTTTAAGTCTATGGCTAAATACAATTGCTTCATCTATTTCAATACCGTTTTCTATGTAATCAACTGCATTGATGCGCACGCTTAATAATTGATCCTTTACTGTATCCCTTATAGCTTTAATAATTTCTAAAGGCAATTTCATACGATTTTGCAAATGCCCGCCAAAGGAGTCGTTTCTGTGATTAAAATAATTACTTAAAAATTGTCCAAGTAGCCAGCCGTGTGCGCAGTGGACTTCTACAATATCAAAATTGGCGTTCCTGCTACGCATTGCAGCTTTAATGAAGCTATCTTTTATATCTTCTATCTCTGATAGCGTTAATTCATTGATTGTTTTTGATTTTACATTCATGGCAAGTTGTATGCCTGCATAAGATTTATTGTTATGGATAACTTGACTTAGACGGGACAGACCTTCAATTTTATCATCGCTATCTATGCCAATCTGGTGTGTGAACGACTTACCTAAACTATGAGTGTATGCAGCTTCTGTTATAATTGCAGATATATTTTTTCTTAGAGAATAATAATCAAGGTTTTTTTGACTGATGCTACCATCTGTGTTAGCATAGTTTGTCACAGTAGGTAGCATTATCAGTCTATTTTTAAATACTTTATTACCTATACTATAAGAAGAAAATAACGCATTACTTTTCATCATCTATAGATTTTAAAAAATCAAAAAAATATTGGTCAAATAAAGCTTCATTTTCAAAGTAAAATGGGTGTGACAGTCCTCTAAATGTATGCAATGTAGCATTTGGCATAATTTCTTTGAGTTGTGTTCCGATTTTTGGGTCGACTTTATTGTCGTTTGCCCCCCACAGTAATAAAGTTGGGATATCTAAATTCTTAAATGTTTCAATTTCTTTTTCAATCCAGGCGGGGGCTGCAGCAATAATAGCCCTAACTTTTTTAGGGTGTACAAGTGCATATTTAAGAGCAAAGCCCCCACTCATTGAAGCGCCAAACAGTACAAAGTTGTCTAATTTTTTATATTCTACAAAAGCTTTGATAAAATCCACAGGCTCAATATCGTTAGCTTCCGATTTACCAAAGCCCGGAAAATCAAACGCATAAAAACGATATTTTAGATTATACAGTCGAATGAGCGTGTCGTTAAGTTTTAGCCAATCGCTTGCTGTATAACTTTTGCCGTGCATGAAAATTATATCTTTTTCGCCTATGGGTTGTTTAATATAGAATACTTTTTTGCCGGCTATCTCTTCTTCTTTTTCAACAAAATACATAAGATACCTCTAATTAAACACGATGGTTTTTACAAGTTCAATATCTTCAATTTTCTTAAGTAAATTAATCGCTTCTTGCGAAGGCTGTGTGTCAAGCTCTATAAAAGACATCGCAAAACCGCTTTTTTGCCTTGATAGATGAAAACCTGCTATGTTAATATTTAAGTTACCCAATATGGTGCCAATTTTTCCTATTGTGCCTGGTTTATCTTTATTTATGATATATAGGTATATGCCTTTTGGTGCAATGTCTGTCCTAAATTCGTCAACCAACACAATTTTTTGGGTTCCATCTTCAAACAATGTAGCACCGATTGTTTTAGTTTGTTTATCAGTTGAAATTTTCATTAACAACAGATTATTGTAATTTTCATAGTTTTTTGCTTTCGCTTCAGAAACTATTATGTCAAGTTCTTTTGCAACATACGGTGCATTCATATAAGAAACACTATCGCTCATATTAAACTCTAAGAAGCCTTTTAGCGCTGCTATTGTGAACGGCTGATAGTTAAATGGCACATCGAAGGCTTTTTCTACAACATCTTCTTCAAAGCGAGCCCCAATCATTATAATATCAATTTGACTGGGTCTGCCTTCTGTAAGTTGAGCAGCTAAATTACCCATTTTTTCTGCTAAGTCGAAATACAGCCTGTGTTCTTTTGACATTTTATCCTTAATAAATGGTATATTAATTGCATTTTGATAAGGTTTCCCAAGAAGGGCATTTACAATTTGTTGAGCTAATATTAGAGAAACATTTATTTGAGATTCGTTGCTATTTGCACCAATATGTGGTGTCACAAAAACATTATCTAAATCTAAAAGTGGGTTATCTATCGCTGGTTCTTTTTCAAATGTGTCAATACCACATGCGGCTACTTTGCCTGATTTTATACTATCGTAGAGGTCTTTTTCGTTAATAATGCCACCACGGGCACAGTTGATTAGAATAACGCCATCTTTAGCTTTGTCTATTTCTTTTTTTGTCATCATATTTTTTGTTTCTTTTGTAAGTGGTGTGTGGAAAGTGATTATATCTGATCTTTCTAATATTTCATCAAATTGTTCAACAAGCTCTACACCTAAATCCAATGCTTTGGATTTTTTTATATATGGGTCATATGCAAGGCATTTTGCGCCAAAGGCTTTTGCACGTTTTGCCACTTCGCTACCCACATGACCAAGACCTACAATACCTAATGTTTTGCCAGATAATTCTACGCCCATAAACTTTTTTCTATCCCATTTGCGCTCGTATTTTAAGCTATAATGAGCTGTGGGAAGTTTTCTTAGCGCATTTAGCATCATACCCATAGTAAGCTCTGCTGCTGCAATAGTATTGGCTCCTGGTGCATTTATAACAATAATACCTTTTTTGCTAGCTTCAGCAATATCGATACTATCAACACCTACGCCGGCTCTCCCTATTACTTTTAACTTTCCAGGGTTTGCAATCGTTTCTTTAGTAATGCGTGTGCCACTTCTTGTTATGATAGCATCATAATTACCTATTATTTGCGCTAACTCCTGCGGGGTTAGGTTCAACTTTTCTTCAACTTCTATGTTGTTTTTTCTTATATAATCCAAACCCTCTTGCGCTACATGCTCTGTTACTAAAATTTTCATCTAGCTTTCTCCTTCTTTGTTACAGGTGAAAAGGGGAACTTGTCCCCTGTATTCACCAACCTAAAATTTTATTTACAGAATCTACCTGTTCTTTTACCTTTTCTACCGATAGTTTAAGCAGGGACTGCTCTTCATCTGTTAGTTTAAATTGTAAGATTTTTTCTACGCCATTTTTACCCAGCACAACTGGTACGCCAAGGAAATATCCAGAAATGCCAAATTCGCCTTCTAGGTAAGCTGCACATGGCAGTACTCTTTTCTCATCAAAAATAATCGCTTTTGCCATCTCAACTGCTGCTGCTGCTGGTGTGTAGTATGCAGATCCAGTTTTTAAATGAGCTACAATTTCTGCTCCGCCGTTTTGCGTTCTTTTTACAATTGCGTCAATTTGGTCTTTTGGCAATAGTTCTGTAATTGGCACGCCGCATACATTTGCAAGCCTTACCAAAGGTAGCATATAGTCGCCGTGTATACCCATAACAATAGCATTTACATCTTTTGGAGAAACGCCTATTGCATCTGCTAGAAATGATTTATACCTTGCTGAATCTAATACACCTGCCATACCAACCACTTTATTTTTTGGTAACCCAGATACTTTGTATGATGTATAAACCATAGCATCAATTGGGTTTGTAACAACAACAACATAAGCGTCTTTTGAGTACTCTAGTGCTTTTTCTGTTACTTCTTTTACTATTTTTACATTTGTTGCCAGCAAATCGTCCCTTGACATACCGGGTTTTCTAGCAATACCTGATGTAATAATAATAACATCTGAATCTGCTGTGTCTTTGTAATCGTTTGTGCCAGTGATACTGCATGATAGTCCAGAAATAGGCCTAAATTGCGATTGGTCAAGCGCTTTTCCTTGTGGTATTCCTTCTAAAACATCAAGCAACACTATGTTGCCTAAACCTTCAATTGCTGCCCAATGTGCTGCAGTTGCACCAACATTTCCTGCTCCAATAACAGTAACTTTACTGCGTCTCATAAAAATCCTCCTTCTGAAAAAATTTTCTATTGTAATATAAGTAATTTTTATGTATAATGCAAATTAGAACTTTTAAAGGAGACATTAGGAGAACTTATGAATGTAGCCGATTTATCATTGCACCATGTAGTTGTATTTAATAGTGTAGCAAAATCGCTCAATATGAGCAAGAGCGCAAAAGAGCTTCTTGTAACTCAATCTGCAATTAGTCAGACAATAAAAGATCTAGAAACAAAGTTTTCTGTTAAATTATTCTTGAGAAAAAATAGGCGGCTGTATTTAACAGAAGAAGGTAAAGAGTTTTATTATTATACAAAAAAAATATTTGATATACTAGAAGAAGCCAAATTGTGCTTAGAAAATTTTAATACGCTAAAAAAAGGTAGAGTATCTATAGGTGCAAGCATGACTATAGGTAATTATTTACTGCCAGAGCTTATTGTAAAATTTAAGCAATCTTATCCAGACATAGATTTGAGTTTGTTTATTGGAAATAGTGCGGAGGTTATTGAGAAGCTGCGCACATCAGAAATAGATATTGCCCTCATAGAAGGTTTACCCTATACTAATGATAAATCCATAAAAATAACACGCTTTGCAAAGGATAAATTGTCGTTTATTTGCTCGCCCCAACACAGGTTTGCTTCAATGCAGAAAGTAGCACTTAAAGACCTGCTTAAAGAGCAATTTATTATGCGAGAGCGTGGTTCTGGCACAAGACAAATAATAGAAGCGGAATTTGCAAAAGTAGGTGCGCATGTAAAGGTAGCTTATGAATTCAACAACCCGGAAGCTATTAAAAATGCTGTATCTTGCAATCTTGGTGTATCGGCTTTAAGTGATCTTATCATCAAAAATGAGCTTCAAATGGGTATGTTAAAAGAAATCCCTGTCAGTACGATAAAAATTTACAGATGGTTTTATTTAATGAAAATAAACAGCTACAACAAAGCTCAAACCATCTTTGAAAATTACTTGTTGGAAGCTTTTAAGTATCAATCAAAATGAGCAGTATCACTGTCTTTAAGCAACCCATTTTTAATTTCAGCGATAATGGATATTAAGCTTCTTCTGGCTTCTAAGTATTTTTGGTCTTCAAAGTATGTTAGCGGGTAGATAGTTTCTACTGGATAGGGTTTCAATTTCTCATCAACATTAACAAATGTAAATAGGCAAGAGTCTGTTAAATTGCTGATTTTTTTTTCGTATCGTCCAACGCGCGATATTGTTGTTTCTACGCATATAAAACTTTTATGTGTATAGACTACGTTGCTCTTAAATAACAGTTTATCACCAATTTTAACAGGGTTTAAAAAATTCATTCTATTTACGGCTGCTATGATGGGCCTTTTTGTTGAAATTAATTCAGCACACATTGTGGATAGTTCATATGATCTTCTTGCTAAATAACCACCAAATATCGTTTGGTTTGGGTTTTTGTAAGCTGGAAATGTGCGCTCCCATGAAGTTAGTGATAGTTTAGAAGCCAAAAGACCATTAAAATTTGGATCTTCTTGTGCTTTGTGTAAGTTTTCAAGCAGTCTGTATTCTTCTAGCGATGGAGGTTGACTTTCTAAATTTTTTTGAGCTAAGTAATGTTCTTTTCTTTCAAGTGCTTTTTGGTATCTTCTTTTTTCCATATCGTCAATGTAATCTAAAGGAGGGATTTCTATGGTTACCCTATTATCCCTGGGGCCTCTTCTTGCAACGAGCGTAAAGTAACAGGTAGCAATATGCGTTTGAGGATTTGGCTGTTCGATTCTTATACCAATTTCCATTGAAGATTTACCGACATAATTTATGCGTGATTTAAATATTAGGTCTTTTGAAATATCTGCTGGGTTTCGCACTATTATAGTGTCAATTGCAGCAGTTACCACGACAGCATCCTTGTAGAATTGATTAACATACATCCTTGCGGTATCTGCAGCCAAAGTATCCATAATTTCAAGTAATAGGCCAAATCTTATATTTGCGGGCAATTCTTCATCTAATACCATAAAGTTGTTTCTTAATGTTTCACTTGTGCTAAGTGGTATTATTTTTTCAAGCGATAACTCTCTTGGTCTTCTTAACAAAGGCATTTTTTTCTCCAATCATTCAAAATTGATTTTTACTTACTAAAAAATCCATGCACATAAAATAAGCAATATTCTACATTTGTCAACACTTTTTAAATAATATTTTTGTTTTTTAGATAATCAATATCTGTTTTTTTGTAACCTAGTAAGTTTTCTAGCACATACAGCGTATCTTGGCCTAACAGTGGAGGGCTTTGCGATATTTTAGTACCTGAGTTCATCAATTTTAAAGGCGAACCAACAAGTTTTAGCATACCAAAAGGGTGGTTAATTGAGCTTAGCATATTTCTTGCAATAAGTTGGGTATCTTCAAAGACCTCTTTGAGATTGTTAATATAGCCTGATGGGATGTTGTGCGATTTAAATAATTCTACCCAGTATGATGCGTTTTTAGTAACAAATATGCTTTGTAGGATTTTAATTAGCTCTTTTCTGTTTATCACTCTATCTGCATTTTTTTTAAATTTTTCTTGCTTGAGAGAGTTTTCGCTTAGAAGTTCAGTGAGTTTTTGAAACTGCTCATCATTTCCAACAGCTAGATTAAAGTATTTGTCTTTGGCTTTGAAGGTTTGGTATGGGACAATATTGGGATGAGCATTGCCATAGCGCTTGGGTATTTTGCCGCTAACGAGGTAGTTTGACGCTACATTTGCCAAGCTAGCAACAGCACAATCATACAATGCAAGGTCTATGTACTCAGACTGGTTTATTTTCTGCCTTTTGTAGAGGCTTGCGATTATTGCAACTGCAGCATACAAGCCAGATACAATATCTAAGATTGCAACGCCTACTTTCATAGGTTGACCTTTTTGTGTACCTGTTATGCTCATTAAACCAGATTCTCCCTGCATGATAAAATCATAACCTGGTAGGTGGCTTTTTTGACCATTTTGGCCATAACCAGTTAGTGAGCAATATACTATAGAGGGGTTGATTTTTTTAATATTCTCATAATCAAGAGAGTATCTTTTAAGTTCTCCAACCTTGTAGTTTTCTACAAATACATCGCATATACTTGCTAAATCGTGTATGATTTTTTGACCTTCTTTTTTCTTTATATCTACGGTAATGCTTTTTTTGTTGCGATTTACACACAGAAAATAAGCACTTTCTGAGCCTAAAAAAGGCGGACCCCAGTGACGCGTTTCGTCGCCTAGCACTGGTCTTTCGATTTTTATTACCTCTGCACCCAAATCCGATAGTATCATGGTAGCATAAGGTAAAGCAAGCACGCGCGATAAGTCGAGGATTCTTATGCCTTCAAGCGGCAGATGCGCACTCATTTTTTCCTAAATGCCTCAATACCCGTTACATCCCTGCCAATTATTAGTGTGTGCATGTCGTCTGTACCCTCGTATGTATATACAGATTCAATGTTTGCGATATGGCGAATGGGCGAATAGTCTAAGCTTATGCCGTTTGCTCCAAGTATTTCTCTTGCTACTCTTGCGCAGTGTCTAGCTGTTCTTACATTGTTTCTCTTTGCAAGCGATATTTGTGCTGGTGTGGCTTTGTTTTCATTCATAAGCTGAGATAATCTTAAGCTTACAAGCTGAGCTTTTGTGATTTCTGTAATCATATCTGCAAGCTTTTCTTGCACTAGCTGGTATGAAGCAATGGGTTCTCCAAACTGCTTGCGCTCAAGCGAGTAGGAAAGCGCTGTCTCAAAGCAATCCATGCTTGCACCGACTGCCCCCCATGATATGCCATAGCGAGCCATATTGAGGCATGAAAACGGGCCCCTTAGGCCTTCAATATTGGGTAGTCTGTTTTCTAGGGGTATTGCACAATCTGTAAACGCAAGCTCACCTACGCCACCTGCTCTCATAGAACCAAGCTCATCTAAATCTTTTTGATAAAACCCGGGAGTGCCTTTTTCTACTATAAAGCCTTTTACTTTTCCATCATCTGCATCTTTTGCCCAAACAACAGCTAAGTCTGCAATTTCAGCCTCAGTAATCCACATTTTTGAACCGTTAAGCACCCACTTATCGCCTATCTTTTTTGCTGTAGTTTTCATACTTGATGGGTCTGAGCCTGCATCGGGCTCTGTTAAACCGTAACAGCCGATTTTTTCCCCGCTTGCAAGTTTAGGCAGAAAATGGTTCTTTTGGTCCTCGCTGCCATAGCGCCAGATAGGATACATAACAAGGCCTGTATTTACGGCAACAAAACTTCTAAGAGAGCTATCTATGCGCTCTACTTCCTGGCAAACTATGCCGTATGTAGTATATGTAGCGCCAGGGCAGTTGTATTTTTCTTCTATGAAGCTACCAAGTACGCCAAGCTCACCAAATTGCTTTGCAATATTTCTAAAATCAAGCGTTTGTTGCTTATGCCATGCGTGTTTAATTAAGGGCTTAATATTCTCTTCTAGAAATTTTCTCAGTGAATCTCTGAGCAGTTTGTCTTCATCGCTTAACAAATCATCAATTTTATAATAATCTACAAGCATTTTACCTCCTTTTTAAGCTAAATACTTATCGCCAATGCGCTCTTTAAACTCTTCCATTGTACAGTCACATATGAGACTGCCATGCTCAAGTAAGTATACTTTATCCGAGTGCTTTAGAGCAAAGTGCAAATTCTGCTCTCCAAGTAAAATCGTTAAATTCATTTGCTTGTGCATATAATCTAAAACTTTTGAAATATCATCAAGCACAATAGGCGCAAGTCCCAGCGTGGGTTCATCAAGCACAATCATTTTTGGTTTTTGCACAAGGGCTCTAGCAATGGTAAGCATCTGCTGTTCACCGCCAGAAAGCGTGCTTGCAGATTGTTTTTTTCTTTCAGATAACCTTGGGAATATTGAGTAAACTTCTTCTATTCTTTTTTTGGCTTCGTTTTTTTCAACCTTTTGCAAAGCAAGGCTTAAGTTTTCTTCTACGCTCATGTATTTGAATAGCTCTCTAGTTTCTGGCACAAAAGCTATACCTAAATTTACAATCTCAGCTGTGTGAAGATGCTTAATGGATTGGCCTTGCCATTTTACATCGCCTTCGTAGTTAACAAATGAAAATATAGCCTTAAACAAACTCGTTTTGCCTGCACCATTTAGCCCTACAACTGACACAAACTGGCCTTCTCTCACAACTAAATCTACATCACTTAGAGCTTGTGCCTTATTGTATTTAAGTGATTTGATGTTTGCTTCAAGCAAAATGTTGCTTTCATTATCAAGCAGCTTTTTTTCAAAGGCAGTACCTTGGGCTTCTCCCAAAAAAACCCTTTTAACTTCTGGGTTTGAGATGACTTCATCAGGCGTTCCGCTTGCAATTATTTTTCCTGCGTGTATTGCAACAATTCTATCAACTAAATCTTTTACAGCTTTAACATTATGGTCTATAACAATAATTGAAAACTGCTGTGCTTTTAGGGACCTAATGAGTCTTGAAAATTCGCTGACTTCAGAGTGGCTTAAACCGGCAAACGGCTCATCTAAAAGCAAGAGCTTTGGGTTTAGCGCAAGGGCTTTTGCAAGCTCCATCCTGCGCACAATACCAAATGGCAGCTCATTTGGGCGTTTATCAAGCACAAGCTCTAGGCCAAGCTTTTTTGCTATTTCAACTGCTTTGCTCTTTATATCTTTGGGGTAAAATACCTTAAACTTATCGGGTAGTAAAGATAATTCGATATTTTCCAAAACTGTTTGCCTGCTAAGCGGCCTTGAGTGTTGAAACATTACCGATATGCCTTTCTTGATTCTTTTATGTATAGGAAGATGCTGAATCTCTTTTGATTCAAACTTAATAGTACCGCTTGTAGGCTTGTATAAACCTACAATTAAATGCAAAATGGTTGATTTACCAGCACCATTTGGACCAATTAAACCTACAATTTCATGGTCTTTGACATCAAAGCTTACATTGTTTGTGGCATGTATGCCGCCAAATTGTTTATTTAAGTTAATTACTTCCAAAAGTGCCATTTAATTTTTCCTCAAAAACAAGCTTATTATACCATTGGGCAAAAACAACAGCACAATAAGCCCCATTATCGATACAACCACATAGTTTAACTGACCCAAATGCTGCAGCCATTCTCTTAAGAGTATTATAAAAAAAGCTCCAAGAATTGGCCCTATGATTGTTCTTCGGCCGCCAATTATAGCTGATATGATAATTTGCAAAACCACAGCAATAGATACTACAAGACTAACCGACGCTGTGCCTAAGTAAAACACAAGCAGCGCACCAGATAGTCCGCTAAACAAAGCGCTGATACCAAATGCCAGCACTTTGTATTTTGTTATGTTAAAACCCAAGCTTTCTGCTTCTGTCGGGTCTTGGGCGGAAGCTTGAAGGATTAAGCCAATGGGTGATTTTGCTATAATAAGCAATACAATTGCGCTAAAAGCGCAAAATAAAAGCGCAAAATAAAAGTTTGTTTTAGAACTAACAGATATTATACCGGGCACAGATAAGCCAATTTCGCCGCCTGTGTACTGAGCAAATATTGTAACAAACTGCTCTAAAAGCAAAACACTAACAAGCGTAATAAGTCCAAAGTAAGGTCCTCTAAGCCTCAAAGCAGGAGCAACAAGGAATAGTCCTGCTACAACCGCTGCTAAAGTACCAAAGGCAATACACACGGATAATGGTAGATGAGTGTTAATATTTAGAATAGCCGCAGTGTAGGCACCTATGCCTATCTGGAAGGTAGAGCCAAAATTAACCTCGCCAGAATAACCAAACAACAAATCCCAAGACATAACAAATACGGCAAAGTATAATGCTATGTTAAAAACACCAACAACATATGGTGAAAAAACATGTGGCACAAATGATAGTAACAAAAAAATTACAAGGCCAATGAGTATAACTCTATCTTTCAAAATACCTTTCATATTAGAACCTACCGAATAAACCTTTTGGTTTAAACATTAGTATCAATACTAAAATGATGTAAGCTGGTACTGATGTGTATGCAGGCGAAATCAAATACGCAGTCATGGTTTGTATGTAGCCAATTAAAAAAGCAGCCAAAATTGAGCCTGTAATATTACCCAAGCCTCCAAGCACTACAACAGAAAAAGCAAGTCCTGTAAGACTTGGAACGCTTTGTGCACTTGCACCCAAAAATGACGCAAGCAAGGCTCCAGAAAGTCCAGTTAGAATACCATATACGCCCCACAAGAGTATATAGACCTTTTTAATATCAATACCGCTTATAGCTAACCCGTCATGGCTCATAGAAGCAGCAAGCAGCACTTTTCCTGTTTTTGTTTTGTTTATAAAAGTCCATAGGGCGATTAGTATGATTACCGAGAAAATAGAAAGTAATATTTCGTTGTAAGTAATGTTCATTTTAAATAAATGCAACACACCTTTAACAAAAGGAGGCACAACTACAGGGTTTGAACTAAAAAAATAATCGAGCAATTCTTCTATAATCATTGACCATAAAAGTGTTGCAGTCAGTATAAATACTTCTTTTTCTGTATTTGGTATTTTTTTGGATTTGTCTATAGGGTTTATTATCAAAATAAACAACAGGTAAGATACTATAACCGAAGCCAAAATACCACAAAGCATACCAATTATCAATGGTAAGTGGAAATGGCTTATAAAAAACCAGGAAATAATGGCGCTTAATACCAAAAAGGCGCCATGGGAGAGGTTAAGTACGCCTGCTGTGCCAAATATCAGAGAAAACCCCACAACTCCCACAGCGTAAATTGAGCTTATAATAAAGCCGTCAAATAAAATTTGCCAGAATAGGTTCATTTTTTAACAAATGACGGTATAATTACCTTGCTTGTTGCCGCATTTTTTGGCCAAACCGTCTCTAATTTACCATGCTGCCATTGGAGTATTACACCTGTGGCAAAACCTTTGCCATACTTTATGCCATGTGCAAATTGGCTATCTTTGCCGTAGAACTCAATATGTCCCATAACGCCAACATAATTGGTAGCTTCTAATGCATTTATTAAAGCGTCTGTATTTGTAGTTTTTGCTCTTTGTATAGCATTTGCTAGAACATATATTGCATCGTATGTTGTATAGCCTCCATAGGCAGGAGTAATACCGTATACTTTTTCGTATTCTTTAACAAAGGGGATAGTTTTAGGCGTTATAGGCGATGGAGATCCTTCCGCTTGACTGATTATACCTTCTGTTGCACCGTTACTTTTCTTCCAGAAGTCAGATGTGCTTGCTTGAGCATTTATGCCCACTATTAAGAATGGGTATTTTGCTTCATGCCACTGAACCGTTTGTTGCAGTCCAGTGTGTGCCCAACCTGTTACCAAAAGATCTGGATTTTTTGATTTTATTTCTGTCAAAATGGGTGTAAAATCCGTCGTATTTGGTGCAAATCTCATATGACCTACAACTTTAATACCACTTTTTGGTAGGCATTTTAAATACTCTGCATCTAGTGGTTCGGTCCATGCTGCATTTTCGCTTGCAATATAGGCAGTTTTGTATCCGTACTGCTTTACTAAATCGTCTCGTATAAAATTGCACACCGTTTGTGCCATTTCTGTTGCGTTATACTTTAATTGAAATACATATTTGTACATATTGTAGTCATTATGAACTAGCTGTGTGATTTTTGGGTCTGCTGCGCCAGTCGTGATATAAATGGTATGGAGCCTTGCAGCCCAGGGTTCTAAAGCGAGTGCAACTTCACTTATCCAACTGCCTACAACTGCTACTACATGATGATCATATACGGCCTTTTGAAATGCTTGCACCGCGTCTGTTGCCCTCATGTGATCGTCATAAATAAATAGCTTTATTGGTCTGCCATCAATACCGCCTTTTGCATTAATTTGTTCTGCGGCTAATTTTGCACCATTTACAATAGAATCACCTACAAGTGTGCCTTGTTCTGCTATAATGCCAATGTTAATCGGTTCGGCTGCAAACACTAACTTAGGTAAAAAAATAACAGAAAAAATAGCCAATCCTAAAAGGAGCCGTTTAAAAGTGCTCATTTTTGACCTCCATTCTTAAATCTTTTACTGTAAGTTTACAATATTAAATTAATTTTGTCAATAAAATTAAATAAATTAATTTCTTGTTGATTTTTTTTAAAAACGCTATATAATTACTAACTAATTAAAAACTAGGAGGTTTTTTATGTTTGACAGAAAAATTATCTTGCTTTTTGTTTTATTTATGAGTTTAATTTTTAGTAGTTCTGCTTATGCAAAAATAGCTATTGTAAGCACAGAACAGGTAAATTCTATGATTCAAACCCAAAAAAATATTATTTTAATTGACACAAGAAATAGGCAAAATTACTTGGATGGTCATTTGCCAAATGCTGTTAATTTGACAGAAAATCAGATTATATCCCCCAAAGAAACGGATTTGGGATTAATGCCGTATAATCAACAATTAGAAAAAATATTTTCCGAATACGGCTTAAGAAATAATGCTACATACATTGTGTATTCAGGCGAAGATTACAATAACCCTGCAAATTTTATTTCCAAAGCTGCGTGGGTTATTAGTGCGCTTTATTGGGCTGGAATAAAGGATATATACTATATGGATGGTGGTTTTGAAAAATACAAAAGTGAAGGTTTTCCTGTAGCTAGAGGTAATTATAATTTACCAAAATCGCATTTTGTCATAAAGTTTAACCCAAGCAATGTGATAGCTCAAAAGAGTTTTTTGCTTTGGTCAGTAAGCAATGAAAACACGATGCAAATAATCGACTCAAGACCTAGAAAAGAATATTTAGAGGGCCATATCAAAGGTGCTAAATGGTTATATGCAGGCGATTTTTTAGAAAAGATTTCTAATTATTGGGTTATAAAACCAAAAAGCGTTATAGAAAGCTTATTTACAAAAGAAGATATAGATATCAATAAACCTACAATATCGTATTGCCAAAGCGGTCATTTGTCTAGTGTAATTTGGCTTATTGTAACATCAATGTTTGATAAACAATCGGTTTGGAGCTATTGTGGAACATTCACAAATCTGCAAAAGCAGAATAAAATTCCTATCAATATAGGTCCTATTTGTTAAAGTCCCATAACTACTTATGGGACTTTAACAACATAAGTGTCATTTTTAGATTAATAATGCCAAATTTAACCAATTGCCAGATTACGCATGTTCTTAAAAATTTTGTAAAAGCAGTGGGTTTTGAGGCAAAGAAAGCTTGTTCGTAGGGTTTTCTTTCTTCAATCATTTTTCCTCCTATTCTGGTAGTATAAACCAAAATGGTTTCAACTTTGCTTTGTAAATAAATCCATAATGCAAAAGAAGCTTAATCCAATGCCCTGCAAGCCCAATTTCTCCAAATGTGTAGAGTAAGTCTCTACCGTATTCTGGGTATCTTTCAAAATCAGGCACAACTGGATACACTGTTATAGAAGCGGCAGTTCCAGAAAAAATGCTAGCGCCAGTTGAAGCTACGCACGCTGAACCAATTTTTGCCATAGATGCAGTATGTTTTGGTGTTTGAGTGCCATATCTAATCATATCAATAATATTTAGGGCACAATTTCTGCCAATTATAGCAGATGGCATGCCAGTGCGCGGTGGTGTGGGGAAAATAGGCGTTCCATTTGGACTTTTCATGGGTTTTGATATACTGTGAGGTGGTGCAAAAGCTATACCTGCTGCAAAAATATTTTTATATGTGGTGTTTTGATATGTTTTTGGCCAATCAGATGCTTTCCATTCTTCGTAATCCTTTGGCGTATAATCCGCGTCAACTTTCATGAAACCATTTGGTGCAAAGAGGGCTTGTGTTATATCTTCGTTGAGTTTGTTGTATGCTTTTAAGCCAACGCCAGCAAAAGGTGGAATGAGCATTGCAAAATCAAATTCAATTTCATTATAATCGCCAGAGAGCGTCTCATAATAGACTTTGTTTGGTTCAACTTTGTGTATATGCGACCTTTTTATCCATGAGACATTTCTTTCTGCAAATAAAGATTCAGTAAATATTTTGGTATGCGTTAAATAGCCTCCTTTTTTTATATGGGCCCCACCCATACCAAAATCGCCCAGTTCGTACTCATTTGTTATATAAACTACTTTTGCTTTATCTTTTACCATTTCTTTTTTTAAAATAAAATCTAGGTTAAAAACATACTCAAAAGCTGCTCCTTGGCAGGTGGCTTGACCATGCCCTGTACCAACAAGAAATACAGCGTTTTTGCCTTTTTTCATCATTCCAATGGTTTTTTTCAACTCTTGAGCCGTTTGCTTGGCGTGTTGTGCGGTGCATACAGACAAAGAGTTTTTTTCTGGACCTAGACCTTGTGTTGCATCAAAGTTGAGCTTTGGACCTGTTGCGTTTATCAAGTAATCGTATTCTATATTTTCTTGTTTTCCAAAAGACTCTTTACTTGTGTACTCAATTTGAACAAATGGCTTTGAACTTGTTGATGAGCCTTCTGGATAAATGGCAATAGCTTTTGCTTGTTTAAAAACTATACCAGCCTTTTTATAAATTGGCTCAAGATCAAATGTCACATCTTCTGGTTCCATTTCACCTATGCCTACCCAAATATTGGACGGTATCCAATTCCACTTGCTATTTGGCGAAACGACAACCACTTCATGTTCTTTTGATAAATACTTTCTAAGGTAAGATGCGGCAGTGTGACCAGAAATGCCAGCGCCCAAGACAACGATTCTCGACATGGTTCTCCCCCCTAAAAATACCAAAAAGACAAAAAACCAAGTGTTTAAATTTATATATAGGTTATTTCTACACTAAAGAATTTTTAGTGTCAAGAGTGACTAAATAACTGGCATGTTATAAATCATTATGTAACATTTATCGAAAAATTTTTTAAAAATTTCTTGACTTTTGGAAAAAATTTTTTATAATAAATACTCGTGCTTAAGAAATCCCTTTTTGGGCACTTCTTTTTCCCCCTTGTTTTCCCGCCATAAAGTCCGCATTTAGATTTCGCCCGCAAGGGCGTTTCCTTCCTGCCTATAGAAATATTTTACAAATGAGGTTGTTTGTTTCTTCTGTATAAGGATAGCGCAAATCTTTTAAGTATGCTTTGAAGTCCTGCATTTCGCTTGGGGGTATTTCAAACCCAACTAGAACCTTGCCGTAGTCTGTTCCTATGTGTTTGTAGTGAAACAAAGAGATGTTCCAGTTGCTTTTCATTTTTGATAAAAATTCGTACAAAGCACCTTTCCTTTCTGGAAAAGAAAAATGATACAAAACTTCGTTTTGAGCTAAAGCGGTTTTGCCACCAATCATATAGCGAATGTGACTTTTTGCGATTTCGTTATCTGTAATATCAAAAATGCTGTAACCCAATCGTTTTGCTTTTTCTAAAAATCTATCTTTTTCCTGTTTGTAATTTATATTAAGACCTGTTAGTACATAAGCTTTTTGCCTGCTAGTAAGCCTATAATCAAACTCAGATACATTTATATTATCAATCAAATCCATGCAAAAGCGTTTAAAAGAACCGGGTTTTTCTTCTAGTTCTACCACATAGAGTGCTTCTTGCTTTTCGCCAATTAGTGCTCTATCTGCAACAAAACTTAACCTATCAAAATTCATATTTGCACCGGAATTTATAGCAAGGAATGTTTTTTTAGAAATTGAGTGTTCATCGATGTAGTGTTTTATGCCAGCCACAGCTAGCGCGCCAGCAGGTTCTACAATGTTTCTTGTATCGTAATAGATATCTTTTATGCTTGAGCATATTTCATCTGTATCGACCAAAACAATATCGTCTACGTATTTTAAAACTAACTCGAGTGTTAAATCCCCTACGCTTTTAACAGCTACACCATCTGCAAAAATCCCAACTTCGTCAATGTCAACTTTATTTTTAGCTTGAAAAGATAGATACATTGCATTTGAGTCTTTTGGTTGAACTCCAATGACTTTTATTTGTGGGTTTATATTTTTAACAAAAGAAGCAATACCTGCTATCAAGCCGCCTCCGCCAATAGGCACAAAAATATAATCCACTTCAGAGCTTGTCTGCATTAAAATTTCATTTGCAATTGTAGCATTGCCTGCTATGACAAGTTCGTCGTCGAAAGGAGGAATGTAGGTCATTTTAGTTTGATCAATGAGAATTTTACACGCATTGTAGGCATCTGTATAGCTATCGCCTTCTAAAACGATGCTTGCCCCATAGCGGGCTACTGCATCAATTTTAATTTGGGGTGTTGTTTTTGGCATTACAATAGTAGCAGAAATTGACATTTTTTTTGCAGAAAGAGCTACGCCTTGAGCATGATTGCCAGCTGAGGCGCATATTATGCCTTTCTTTTTGTCTTCTTCTGAAAGATTTTTAATTTTATTGTACGCACCTCTAATTTTAAACGAAAATACACTTTGTAAATCTTCTCTTTTTAGTAGAATTTTGTTGTTTAAATTTTTTGAAAGATTTACAGCATAATTTATAGGCGTTTGTTTTACAAGGTCATATATTGATGATCCTATTACCAACCTTACGATGTTATCCATTTTATGCAAACTTCTCCTTTAAATATGAGATTGCAGCAGTATCGCTCTTTTCAATAGGCTTTAAAGACCAATTACCATCGCCCAATAGTGATAATTTAATTTTATGATAATTCAGTAGGCTAGATCTGTGGCCTACGCTCAAATATGCACTCTGCGGTAATTCTTTAGATAGTCTCATATAAAGGAGCTTTTCTGATTTTTCATCAAGAGCGCTTGTGGCTTCGTCCATAAAAATCCAATCAGGTTTTTGCAAAAAGATGCGGCCAAAGGCAATATATTGTTGCTCGCCTAAGGATAGAACCTGCGACCACATATTTACATCTAGTAAGTGTTTTGACAAATATTTTAAGTTCAAACTTACAAGGAGCTCTTTTAACACCTCATTATCTACTGAAGGATCACCATTTGGGTAGATTAATATATCCCTTAGTGTGCCAATAGGCAAATAGGGTTTTTGAGGCAAGAATAGTGTTTTTTCTTTTTGTGGCAATTCTATTTCACCATCTCCAAAAGGCCAAAGCCCTGCAATTGTTCGAATAAGGGTGCTTTTGCCAATGCCTGAGGGTCCTACTATGAGCAAACTTTGTGTGGGTTTTAGTTCGAAGCTTAAGTTTTTAATTAAATAAGTTTTATTATCTGGCAGCATAATTGAGAGATTTTTTACTGATAATAAATCAGATGGTTTATATTTTATATTATTATTAGTCGATTGAAGAGCTTTTATTGATTGAATGTTGTGTTCAAAAGTGCGAAGCCTATCAGCTACAGCATGCCAGTTTGCTAAAGCGGTGTAACTATTTACTATATATGATAATGAAGTTTGCACCTGACCAAAGGCTTGAGCTATCTGCATAAGGCCTCCAAGTTGTATTTTTTTTGCAAAAAACCTTGGTGCAGCAACAAGTATTGGGAAAATAATTGCTATCTGGTTATAGCCTGAGGTAAACCATGTTAATTTTTTTTGTCTTACCATTATCTTCCAATAATTTTCAAATATATCAGCAAATTTACGCATTAAATGTCCGTGTTCTTTTTCTTCTCCACCATATAAAGCTACACTTTCACTATTTTCTCTTATGCGCACTAAATTAAACCTAAAGTCTGCTTCAAAGCGCTGCTGGTTAAAATTTAGTGGTATCAATGGCCTTCCGATAACGGCCGTAATCCATGTGCCAAATATTGCATAAATCAGCGCAGCCCATACCATATAGCCTGGAATCGTAATTAAAAAACCAAAAACGGATAAATGCAGTGGGCCAGATACAATCCATAATATACTGATAAACGAAAATAGTGTAACCACAGAACTTAAAAGCCCTAAAGATAAACTCAATGATTGCGATATAAACATACTTAAATCTTCACTTATTCGCTGATCGGGGTTGTCAGTTTGGTGGTTAAACACTTGAAGGTGGTAGTATATTTTTTTATCCATCCACTTATTTAAAAACTCGTTTGTGAGCCACTTGCGCCATTTTATTTGGAGCATTTGGTTTAAATAAAGAGAATAAACTGCTGATATTATATAAAAAAACGCTAGTGCGCTAAACTGGCCAAGTGCTACCCAAAAAGCTTTTTCGTTTAACTCTTGCAAAGCATTGTAAAATTCTTTGTACCATAAGTTAAATAATACATTTATGAAAACAATCGCGAGGTTTAGAAAAATTATAGCAGCAAGCAAGATATACGCAGTCTTTTTTTCACTTGATACCCAGTAGGGCTTTATTAAGTGCCAAGCATCTTTAAATACTTCTTTATTGAATTGTTTCATTTAGTAACCATTTGATTGATGCGTTTTCATTGATTATTATTTTTTATTTGATTATATAGCTTATCTGCTAAATCTTTGGCTTGAGATATCTGATTACTTGTCAGCTTATATTTAACTATATTTAAATGATGTGCAGCAAGATCATAAATTTCTTCATTTGGTTTAGAAAATCTCTTAGCGACATCAAGCCATGCATAAGCATCAATATAGTTTTTTTCTATATCGCCTTCATAGTACAAAAGACCAAGTCTGTATTGAGCATAACTAGAGCCTAGATAAGCTGCCTTTTGCCAATAGTCAAAGCTTTTTTTATAGTTAAGCTCTACACCTTGACCAAGGCTGTATAAAAACCCAAGTCCATATAGTGCATCTTTGTTATTTAATTGGGCACTTTTTTCCCACCAATAGAGCGTTTTTGATAAATCTTTTTTTACGCCAAGACCGTGTTTATATAAATACCCAATCCCATACATTCCAAAGCTGTTGTTTTGTTTAGCAGATTCTTCAAAAAGATTATAAGCTGTTTTATAGTCTTTTTTAACACCAAGGCCATCTAAATACATAGTACCTAGAATATATTGAGCTTGAGAATCGCCTTTTTTGCTTAATTGCGAAAATATGCTATAGGCTTCTTTATAGTTTTTGCTGTTATACGCATCAATACCATCTTTTAAATTTAAATTGGCAAACGATAAACTATATGTGGCTAAAAATACTACCAAAACAAGAAAAAAACTAATTAAAAGATTTTTTTTATTCATAAAACCCCTCCTTTTGTCTAACATACTTTTATACTCATTTTTAAATTATTTGCAACATTAATTGGCTATTAGTTTCAAAAAAATTACAAGTTTTCCAGTTTATGTCAATGTATAACAAAAAGTTTATAAATTAATTTACTCAAATTTACCAGAAGCACACAAACTAAATAAATATAAAAAAATTCTTGACTTTTTATTTATATTTTGTATTATATTAAGCAAGGATAAATATCTATATATAGGAGGTGTAGCGTGATAGCTTATCCAAAAGCGTTTAAGAAAACGGCTAGGGAAAAGCCACAGGAGGTGCAGCAACCTAGGGACATTGAGGATGTAAAGGTTTGGTTGAAGTTAACGAGTGAAGTTTGGGATTTATCTTTATCAAACTATTATTTTGATACATGGATGTGGCAATTTAAGAAAATACCCGGCGTGCTCACTAGAATTACTCAATTAATCGAACAAATGCAGGCAAATAAAACAGCAGATGTAGTAGAAAATGAGCTAAGGAAAAACCTTGATTACCTAAAAAATGCTAACGAAATGATAGAATACGCCCAAGAAAAAGTAGAAAATGCCTTAAGGCTAATTTGGGCAAGGCGAAAGGAGCTTAAATAGTGAGCGATTTTACTACGCTTCCAGGCTATATAATCGGCGGGGGCGATGTAATTACACTTGATGAAATAAGACAAAAAGTTGAAAGCCTGGGTAAAATAGTGGATATCGAAAATCGAGGGTTTAGGTTAATACCTTACTCTAAGGAGAATGATAAGCTTGACTATGATGAAATGTATCCGGTTATTTACTTTAATACAGACTATACAATCGATATCTACATAAGCTTTATGAAATTTGAAAAAGTAACTGAATTTATTCAAATCTTGAGCGATACATTGGGCGTGCCCATAGAGCATGCAGATAACAACGGTGTTATTAATAAAACGCAAGAAGATATCGAAAACTTAGAAGAATTCTATAAAAATTTAGGAGGAGGACTTTATGGCAAGAGCAAGTAAAATAATGTCCATCAAAGAAGTGGTCAGTAAGTTTGTTAAGCCACATAGGGCTTGGGTTGTAGGTGGCTTTGGTTATACTAGAACTAATGCTTCAATTCCAAGGGAGGTTATTAGGCAAAATATACCAAACTTATATTTGCAAACGAATGCAGGTGCAACACCTGTTATGATGATGGCAGGCGCAGGTCAGCTTGATTGGATTGAGATGACATTTATTGGTCTTGAGACAATCCAGCCAGTTTCATATGAGATTAGAAAAGGCTTAGAAGATGGCGATATTAGTGCTTATATGCTATTTTCAAACTACTCATGGGCGCTTAGGACACATGCAGGTCGATTTGGGATGCAGTTTGCAACAGGTATGACAGACATAGGCTCTGATTTGATTGAGTACGATGTCTTTGGCAAGGCAGGCCTTAGGGGCAAAAACGAAAAAGGTATGTGGGTTCACCCAGATATTCCACCAGCAAGACAAGTGATCATAGACGACCCATTTGATGGTTGGGGACTTAGACCTCACCAGTACGACCCAGAAAACAAGTGGTCACTGGGCGATGTGCCAGATACTACATGGAATAAGACCGCAGCAGAAGAAGACGGTATATTCTATGAAAGACTAAGAAAAAGAGCAAATAAATACACAGGAAAAGCTGCAGTAAAGGCAGTTTTGTACCCGCCAGCAATACCTTATCTAGCTACTACACATGTGCAGCGATGCGGCACAGAAGGCACAGCACGCATAGAAGGTTTGCTTGTGCCAGATGTTGAGCAGTCATTGAGTGCAAAGTATTTAGTAATTGCAACAGAAAAAATAGTACCCGAAGAAGAGTTGAGGTTTAGACCATCAGAAAATCAAATACCAATGATACATGTGGATGCAATTGTAGAGACGCCATGGGGCGGATACCCAACCAATGTAACATACATGTATGACTATGATTGGATGTGGTGGAAATTCTACATTCAAGCTAACCGTGCAGCAGATACACCAGACGGCAGAAAAGCTTTAGCAGACTACTGGCATGATATAGTAGGCAAAGATGAGTGGGATTTCTTGCAAAATAAAGTGGGTACAGATAAGTTTGAGTTTGGCAAAATAAAGGCAAAATATGAGTGCCCAAGCGGTGCAACGGGTTTTGCAAGGCTATATGAGCTTGTTGCAGATACAAAATATGGCTATAAGCCAGATCAGTACAGACCAATATAAGTTTAAAGGAGGTTAAAAATGAGTAAGAATGCTATTATACCTGTGCATATACCAACCGTTGAAGAAATTGAAGAAAGAGTAAGGTCTTTTAGTAGCGGAATTAGCGATGCAGACTATGAAGCTTATTGTAAAGAAAATGATGTTCCGCCTGATGAATTTACTACGATGGAGTTGCTCGCCATTGCAAGCTCAACTATGATACCAAAGGGTGCATCAATGTTTATTGGAACAGGACTGCCCGTTCTAACAATGACGCTTGCTCAGCATACAATTAACCCAGATGCAATAATTGTTATGGAAGCAGGTATGTTAGATCCTCACTTTGAACACATACCAATATCTGTTGCCGATATTAGAGGTGCTTATATGGCATCGACGGCACTGTCAATGATGGATGCATTTGGTACATACGAACAGCGCGGCTATGTTACAGGCGGAGGCTTAGGTGGTGCAGAGTACGATGAGTATGGAAATATTAATGCAACGGGTCTTTGGGAGCCACCTCGCAACCAATGGACATCTATTGCATCTGGTACTGGAAAGGGTCCAAATGTAGTTTTTACAGGCTCTGGTGGCTCAAACCCAATAGGCACACAATCTGACTTTATCTTAAGCGTTATGGTTCAAGAAAAAAGGCGATTTCCTTATAATGTACAGTTCAAAACAACATTAGCTGCCGCAAGGGGGCCAGAAGGTGAGTCACGATGGGATTACGGTGTTCCAAGAGGTGGCAAAGGTTTAATGGTATCTGACCTTTGCGTTATGGAAAACTTCCCAGAAGAAGGTATATATGATATGAGACTAAGGAGTATTCACCCTGGAGCGACCTTAAAAGATGTTATAGACAATGTTATGTGGGAGTTAAAAGACAAAAGTGGCAAAGTCTTAAAACCAACGGATGATATTCCCACAACACCAACGCCATCTCATGAGCAATTAAAAGTCCTAAGGATGATTGTTGACCCAACAAGAATATACTTAAAGAGAAAGACTGTTCGTGAAGTTGCCTACGAAAAAGAGCATGGCAAACCATGGAGAGTAAAGGTTAAAGGTTAAAGATGTGTAGAGGGGGTTTTCCCCTCTTTTTTAAATTTTTTAGAAAAAGGAGCAGATAATGAAGTGTAAGTATTGTGGTAGAGAAATGATAAAGACGAGAACGCCGTTTAAGCGACCTGTTAAAGGCGAAATGCTTGTTGTGCCAGATGTGGAAGTGTATAGTTGTCCAGGCTGTGGTGCTGTGTATTTTCCTGAAGAAACTATTCGCCATGCGGGCAAAAAAATTGGTGAGAAACTTATACAAGTAGCAAAAGAACGAGGTCGCATAAACGATGAATCAGAATACCTAAGAAAACTTCGAGAACAAAAGCAAATAGACATAGAAGAAGCAATAAAACGAGGCGATATAAAAAAGAAAGACGACGCACCACTAAAAATTTTTACATAAAACCTATGGATATTGGTGAACAGATTAGACAAGAGCGTAAGAAAAAAGGTTTTACGCTAAAAAACTTAGCGCAGAAGGTGGAGTGTTCTACTAACTATATTTCCTTAATAGAAAAAAATAAAGTATATCCATCAGCTAAAATTTTAAAGAAAATATTAGAAACATTAGACATTGAGACAGCAAAAACGCTTAATGATACAGATCAAAATAGTGGAACGTTTTTTGTTAGAAAAAGCCAGCGTACGCGTATAATTTATCCAGATAATAAAGTGGTCAAAGATCTATTGGTAGTTGACCCTTCAAATAAAATAATGGAGCCTGCATACAAAATAGTACCACAAAACAGTGATTCAAATGGTTGGCACAGGCATAAAGGCGAAGAGTTTGGGTATATTTTAAAAGGAAAATTAGAACTCAAAGTAGCAAATGAAACTTTTGAGCTAGAAGAAGGTGATTGTTTTTATTTTTCTTCTAGGCTTAAGCACTATTACAGAAATATTGGCGATTGCGATGTTGAAACTATATGGATCGTATCGCCCCCTTCTACATTTAGATATTTATTTCTAAAAAAACATTAATGGCTATTGTTTTATAAGTAGTTTTAAAATTCTATCAAAACCAAATGCAATGCCGCTTGATGGTGGCATGCCAAAAGCCATATAATCAACAAATTCTTTATCTGTAGAGTTATTAAAGTATTTTTTTAGTCTCGCAAAATTGTTTTCCTCTTCGTAACAGTTAGCTAATTCTATACCATCTATATAAAACTCATATCTTTTTGCGAACCTGCCTACTTTTTTAGCCAAAAATGTAAAATCAGGAAAGTTATAAACTATACTTATGCATTGTTTGCCTAAGTTTTTTTCTATGTATGTTGCAAAGAGGTAATCAAGTAGTTGGGATTTTGTTAGATTAGATTCTAGGTTGTGTTCTAAAATGATTTTGTTTTTATCAAAATAGTGTGATATATCAAGGTTTAAATACTTTAAGAAAAGCTCAGAATATGTAAAAAACTCGCATTTTTTTAGATTTACATTACTTGAATCGGTTTTTAATATGGTTTTTGAGTTATTTAAAGTTATGCAGAGGTTTTTAAAATCTTCGATAATTTCTTTTGGTTTTGCATAAGCTCTGTACCACTCAAGCATTAAGAATTCTTTACTGTGCCAGTTGTCTTCAAAATCGTCCCTGTAGGCAAAGTTTAATTCAAAAACCTTTTCAAAACCTAAACATAAAAGTTTTTTATGTTCAATTTCGAATGATGGTACTAAATATCCGAACTTTGTTTTGATTTTTTTGATATGCCTTTCGTTTAGGTAGCGTGGTTTTAACTTTGGCGTTAAAACTTCTTCAAAACCGTTTTTTTTAAAAAACATACTTGCTTTGTTAATAAGGTGAAACTTTTTCTTTAAATACAACAATTTTTTTTCAAAATCCATTTTTTTATAGGAGCGAACGATTAAGTTATCATTTTCATCAATAATATCATACAAGTTGTGTTTGGTTTTAAAAGGCAAGCTAACGATAGTTCCATTTGATAAAACAAGTGTGGTATTTTGAGATATTTTTACAATGCGCCCTTTTCTCATCAAAACTCATTATATACAAATAGTTGTTTTTTTGGAAATTGAAATTATAATAAATAATATGAAATGTTTTAGCGTATGCCCACATGATTGTCCAGATGCCTGTGCTTTAGAAGTAGAAATTACAGATAATGTAGTAAAAAGAATCTATGGAAGTAAAGATCATCCTTTTACACAAGGCGTTATTTGCAATAAAACGGCTCATTATAAAGAAGTTATTTATTCAGATAAAAGGGTTTTGTACCCTTACAAAAGGGTAGGGGAAAAAGGTACTAATGATTTTAAGCGCATTTCTTGGGATGAAGCTATAGAAACAATTGTGTCTAAGTGGCATGGTATTTTAAAAGATTACTCAAGTGACGCGATTTTACCATACTCTTATGCTGGCACAGAAGGTGTGCTAAATAACGCTAGTATGGATAGGCGTTTTTTTAACAAGCTTGGCGCTGCAAAACTAATGCGCACAATTTGCTCTGCAGCAGGCAGCAAAGGGTTTGAACTAGCCTATGGAAAAGCTCTTGGAACAAACCCCATAAATACTGTGGATTCTAAACTTATTGTTTTTTGGGGTGTAAATGCACTTGTGACAAACTTACACCAAGCTGTTTTTGCCCAAAAAGCCCGTCAAAATGGAGCAAAAATTGTTTCTATTGATGTCGAAAAAAACGAAACAGCCCAATTTGCTGATGAATTTTACCATATAAACCCAGCTAGTGATGGGATTTTAGCGCTTGGTATCGCAAATATAATTATAAACGAAAATTTGTACGATAGTGAGTTTATTGAAAATAATACCTATGGTTTTGACTCATTTAAAGAATTGGTAAAAAAATACACACCACATATAGTTTGCAAACAAACAGGCATAAGCGAAAAACAACTTAACAAGCTTTCAATTGAATATGCCAATACGCACCCTAGTTTTATTAGAATAGGCAATGGTTTGCAACACCACTTAAATGGTGGTTTTAATACTTGGGCTATTAGTTTGTTGCCAGCTTTGGTTGGTGCGTGGAAATTCAAAGCAGGTGGAGCAATTAAATCAAATTCTGGTTATTTTCCTATAAACAGGAATTTACTTGAAAGGCCTGATTTGTTATTATCAAAACCCAAAACTGTAAATATGGTAGAGCTAGGCAAAGCTTTATCTGATAAAGAAAACCCTATAAAATCTATTTATGTTTATAACTCAAATCCACTTGTTGTGGCTCCAAATCATAATTTGGTAAAAAGGGGCTTTCAAAGAGAAGATTTGTTTGTTGTAGTACATGAACGGTTGTGGACAGATACAACAATGTATGCAGATATTGTTTTGCCTGCAACGACATTTCTTGAGCATGAGGATTTGTATACTAGCTATTGGCATAATGCAATTGCATTTGCACAGCGTGCAATAGAGCCTTTGGGTGAGTCGAAACCCAATATTGAAGTATTCAGTATGCTTGCTTTGGCTTTTGGTTTTAAAGAGAGCTGCTTTAAGGATAATGTATACGATCTTGCAAGTCAAGCTTTAGATAACGATTACTTTAAAAGCAACAATATAACTCTAAATAGACTCTTAAGAGAAAAATTTATAGTTTTAGAAAGTATAGATTACCCATACAAAAATTTGGCTTACACAAAAAGTGGTAAAATTCAGTTTAAAAATAAAGAGGCAATTGATTTGACTGGCAAAGATTTACCTGAGTGCACTAATTTTTCCACTTCTTACCCATTTGTTTTAATTACTCCACCAAACAAATATTTTTTAAATTCTACCTTTGCGCACATTGAACATTTAAGAAAAAAAGCACAAGCTCCATATGTAAAAATTAATCCTATAGATGCTGCGCAATATGGTGTCAAAGATAACGATGATGTTGAAGTTTTTAACGAGCAGGGTAGTTGTATTTTAAAAGCGGTTGTTTGTGAAGATGTAAAAGAAGGTGTTTTGGTCGCAAAAGGGCTTTATTGGGCTGATGATTATATTAATAAACAACCCATTAATACACTAACAAGTGATAAAACATCAGATATAGGCGGAGGGGCTGTATTTTTTTCAACAGGTGTAGAATTAAAAAAGCTTTAGTGATATTTTTTTGTTGCAAAATTAGCAAAAATTGTATACTTATAGTTAGATAAACTACAAAATGGAGGGCGAATATATGAAAAAATGGTTTTTGGTGCTTTTTGGTTTGTTATTTGTATCATCGTGTTCAACCGTGCAAATAACAAAAACTAACCCGAGCTTGCCAAATGTGCAAATAACTTCAGCAAAAGGCGGTATACAATCTGTTACGCTTACATGGATTCCTATTACAAATCAAAATGTAAAAGGTTATGTGATTTATAGATCGGGTTCGCCTACAGGCAAGTTTGACTTTTTAACTCAAATCAACAACAATCTACAGTCTAGTTATACAGACAGGGGTGGTATACTGTCTACTTTAGAAAATGATACTACATATTACTATAGAATTGCAGCTTTTAATGACGAAGGTGTTGGACCATTTTCACAAGTATCTGCCACAACGCTACCAAGACCAAACCCTCCAGAAGGTTTAAAAGTAATAAGTGGATTACCTCATAGCTTAATATTACAATGGAACCCTTCAAACGATATGTCTGTGTCTGGTTACATGATTTATAGAGCTGAGTCTTCTTTGGGTCCATTTAAAGCTATAAAAAGGTTAAATGGTAGGGAAAATACTACATATACAGACACAGAACTAAAGGATGGCACTACTTATTATTATGAAGTGGCAAGTATTAATTATAAAGGTGTAGAAAGTGCGCCAAGTGCGTATGTATCTGGCGTGACTCAGAATAAACCAGTCCCGCCTCTATCTTTAAAAGCAGTGCCAACCGGTGCTGGCACAATAACTGTTTATTGGTTTCCAAGCCCTACAAAAAATGTTGCCTATTATGAAGTCTACTATGGTAATAGCCCTTCTTCAATGGCTTATGTAGGAAAAGTAAATTCTTCTGTGTTAGAATATACAGTAAAAAACCTTGAACCTGGTAAAATTTATCTGTTTATGGTAAGATCTGTAGATGCTACAGGTATTAAAAGCCCAGATTCAGAAATTGTTCAGGGAAAAACTTTTCCTATCCCACAAGCTCCAAAAGGTATAAAAGTAGAACAACTTCCCAGTGGAGCAGTTAGAATTGAATGGGCTAGTTCAGGTAGCGATATAGCTTATTACGAACTGTTTAGAAGGTATTATTTATTTATAACAAATGAGATTGCCAAAGTTCAAGGCACATCGTATACGGACGATAAGGTAAAACCTGATACTACTTATTATTATTGGGTAAAAGCGGTTGACAAGTGGGGTCAGGTGAGCCCAGACTCAGAAACTGTATCGATAAAAACTAGAAATCAGTAAATGTTTTGTAAACTAAAAAGCGCATTTTTGGTAGGCATTGAGGCATACGGTGTTGATGTAGAAATTGATAGCTCAAAGGGTATGCCTATGCTTGCTATTGTAGGTCTTGCTGATAATGCAATTAAAGAAAGTAAAGAACGCGTGCGAAGTACTCTTTTAAATAGTTCAATACCATTTAAAGCAACAAGGCTTACGATAAATTTATCCCCAGCGGATGTAAAAAAAGAAGGCTCTCAATTTGATTTGCCTATAGCCATAGGTATTGCGATGGTAAATGGCGTTGAGGTATCAAAAAACCTTGATGAGTTTTTATTTGTAGCAGAATTGTCACTTGACGGAAAACTGAGGCCAATAAACGGTATTTTGCCAATATCTATATATGCCAAAAGCCACGATTTATCACTTATTATTGCAAAAGACAATGCCTACGAAGCTTCACTGTCAAAAGCAAATATCTATGCATTTGAAAATTTATCAGAAGTTATAGGTTTTTTAAATGGTACAATAGATGCACAATTGTACGATATTAATAAATCTTTTGAAGTAGATGAGTATGATGTTGATTTTTCAGAAATTAAGGGTCAGCATAGGGCAATTAGGGCCGCGCTTATTGCTGCAAGTGGGTTTCATAATCTGATGCTAATAGGCCCGCCAGGTACAGGAAAAAGCATGCTTGCACAAAGAATACCTACTATTATGCCACCCATGAGCGAAAAAGAAGTTATAGAAACAACCAAAATTTACAGTGTGGCAGGTATATTAAAAAATACTGGAGTAAAGTCAAAAAGACCATTTCGCTCACCTCACCATACAGCAAGCGATATTAGTTTGATTGGTGGGGGAGCCGATGCAAAACCCGGTGAAATAAGCCTTGCGCACAATGGTGTATTATTTTTAGATGAACTACCCGAATTTAAGCGCAATGTTATAGAAGTACTAAGACAACCTCTTGAAAATGGCTATATTAATGTATCAAGAGCAAAATTTACTATTCAATACCCTGCCAACTTTATGCTAATAACCGCTGCAAACCCTTGTCCCTGTGGTTACTATGGCTCAAAAACAAAAAAGTGCATATGTACTTTTGACCAGATAAGGCGCTACAGAAGCAAAATTTCTGGACCATTTTTAGATAGGATTGATTTGTATGTAGAAATGCCCGAACTAGATTATGATTCAATACAGTCTGTTTCTTCTTATACAAGTGCTGAGTTAATGCAAAGCGTTATTGAAGCCAGAGAGATTCAGCATTCTCGCTTTTTAAATGAAAAAATTTCCACAAACTCCCGAATGGGTCCTAGGTTGATAAAAAAATACTGCCAATTAGAGTACGATGCCGAACAAGTCCTAAAGCAAGCTATGCAAGTAATGCACTTTTCAATGAGAAGTTATACCAAAATATTAAAAGTTGCACGCACAATTGCAGATTTAGCAAAAAGTGATCTAATTTTACAATCGCATATTAAAGAAGCTATAAGCTATAGGTATATTGAAAACTAAAAGGAGGTACCCTCAATGCAAACCTACAAAACCTTTATCGGCGGCAGTTGGGTTGAAACAGGCAAATTATTGGATGTCACAGAAAAATATACAAATGAAGTGTTTGCTAAAGTTCCACTGTGTGATACAAAAGAGGTGGATTTGGCAGTTAGCGCTGCACAAGAGGCTTTTGAAAGTTTTAGGAAAATGCCTGCGCATACGCGCTCCCAAATACTAGATAAAGCAGCTAATCTAATTCTAAAGCGCAAAGATGAAATCGCAGCTGTGATTTGCAAAGAAGCAGGCAAAGCCTGGAAGTATTCAGTAGGAGAAGTAATAAGAGGTTATGAAACATTCAAGTTTGCAAGCTGTGAGGCAATGCGCATACATGGTGAAACTGTGCCTTTGGATGCAAGCGTATCTGGGACAAACAGGGTAGGCTACTACATAAGGGTGCCAATGGGTGTAATAGCAGCTATTACACCATTTAACTTTCCCTTAAACCTCGTTGCCCACAAAGTAGCACCAGCTATAGCTTCTGGCAATACAATAGTGCTAAAGCCTGCTTCAACTACACCTGTTACGGCTTTGATACTAGCTGAAATTCTAGAAGAAGCAGGCTTGCCAAAAGGTGTGTTTAATGTAGTAATTGGCTCTGGCTCAAGTGTAGGCGATTACCTTGTATCCCACCCAATGGTAAAGAAAGTAACCTTCACAGGTTCACCTGCAGTAGGTGATTCAATTATTAGAAAAGCTGGCATAAAAAGAGTAACACTAGAGCTTGGCAACAACTCAGCTACAATAATAGAAAACGATGCTGACATAGATAAAGCTATACCAAGATGCATTGCAAGTGCCTTTTCAAACTCAGGCCAAGTATGCATATCACTGCAGCGCATATATGTGCACAAGGATATAGCAGATGAGTTTAGCGAAAAATTCAAGCAGGCAACATTGAGCCTCAAGGTAGGAAACCCTCTAGATCAAGACACAGAGCTTGGGCCTATGATTGATGAAAAAGAGGCGCTTAGGGCAAAGTCCTGGATAGATGAAGCAGTGTCTCAAGGTGCAACGCTCGTGTGTGGTGGAAAAGTAGAAGGCAGGGTTTTATACCCTACAGTGCTTAGAAACACAACAAAAGATATGAAAGTAATGTGCATGGAAGTATTTGCACCTATTGTGTCTATTGTAGAGTACGATAGTTTTGAAGAAGCAATAAAGCATGTAAATGATTCAGACTACGGACTCCAAGCAGGTATCTACACAAACGATATAAGAAAAATACATTATGCTATAGATAACCTTGATGTAGGTGGTGTAATGATAAATGATACTTCAATATTTAGGGTAGACAATATGCCATATGGTGGCAATAAACTCTCTGGCATTGGCAGAGAAGGAGTGCGCTTTGCTATAGATGAGATGACAAATATAAAGATGGTAATGATAAATTTAAATTAATTAATTAATTTCTTTACAAAAAAAAACTTTTTGATAGAATTGGAGAGAATTGGAGTAGTATGGCAGAAGAAGTAACGCAAGAGACTCAAAAAAAGAAAAAAAAGCCTATATTGATGATTGCTGTAATATTAGTGGTATTGATTGTAGGGGGTGTTGGTGCATTTTTCTTTCTAAATAAAGGCTCTTCTAATAGTGCAAAAAACACTCAGATTCAAAGTGCTAGCTCTGAGTCTGTTATGAATGACAAAAATGTACATATCAAAAATTTACCCTCTATAATAGTTAATTTAGCAGATCCATCGGGTGATAGATATTTAAAAATTTCTCTTGCTTTAGTTATGAATGGAAAAGAAAAACCAAAAAGTTCTGAATCTTCAGGCGATACTCTAGAGGATGCAGCAATCAAAAATGCTATCATTACGGTAATTTCTACAAAAACATCGGATACACTGTTGACACTATCTGGCAAAGAAGAACTAAAAAAACAGCTCATAAAAGCTATAAACAAGGCTTTAGGTGAAGATGCAGTAAGAGATATTTATTTTACTGACTTTATTATACAATGAAAGAAGAAGAATTAGCGCACTTCTACAATGTACCAGTTGAGACATACTATGAACTAGGCAGAGCTAAAGTAAAGCTAAGGGATATTTTACATTGGAGCGAGGGTAGCGTTATAAAATTAGACCGCCTATCTGGAGAATATATTGATGTGTTTATTGAAAATCAGATTTTTGCGAAAGGTGAAGTAATTATAGTAGATGAAAAATTTAGTATAAGGCTGTTTCAAATTTTGACTCCAGAAGAAATTATGGAGTACAGCATAGAATGAAGCTTTTGATAGCTTTTTTGCTTGTATTATTTAGCCCTGTTTATGTTTATGCAGACTCAATAGGTTATTTGGGCTATACGCTCAAAGCACTTGGCAGTGTAATAATAGTTGTGGCATTGCTATTTGCTAGTGTTTGGGCTTTAAAAAAGCTTCAAATTAATACTAAAAAAGGTGGTCGCATCAAAATACTAGATAGAACCTACATTGATAATAAGCACAGTCTTATGATTGTTGAGGTTGAAGAAAAGCAATTTTTGCTTGGTGTAGGAAATGAAGTAAACTTAATAGCACAATTGGGCGAAAATGAAAAAAATAATTAGCCTGTCAATTTTTTTTGTTTTAGTAGGTTTGTGTTTAAATGCTTTAGGAGCCCCTGTGTCTCAAGGACCATCTTTAAGCATAAGTCTAAACGGAGCAACAACACCTCAAAATATTTCAAACGCTGTAAAGTTACTTATTTTACTTACGGCTTTGGCTATTGCTCCTTCTTTTCTCATTATGCTAACATCATTTACACGCATAATAATAGTGCTTTCAATCCTAAGGCAAGCAATGGGCCTACAGCAAGAGCCACCAAATCAAATATTGCTAGGTATCGCACTTTTTTTAACTATTTTTATTATGTCACCAACGATTAGTGCGGTATACAACAACGCCTACAAACCATTCAATGAAGGAAATTTAAGTTTAGAACAAGCCTATGATGCGGCTCAAAAACCCATTAAAGCATTTATGCTAAAACAGACACGCCAAAAAGATATAGCGCTTTTTTTGCGTATTGCTAAACAACCAAACCCTCAAAACGAGCAGCAGTTAGGATTAAATATACTTGTGCCCGCATTTATTATAAGCGAGTTAAAGACAGCTTTTGAAATAGGTTTTTTGCTTTATATACCATTTGTTATTATAGACATTGTAGTATCAAGCGTGCTTATGAGTATGGGTATGATGATGCTGCCTCCAGTTATGATATCACTACCATTTAAGTTGCTTTTATTCGTATTGGCAGATGGTTGGAATCTAGTTGTTTTATCTTTAGTTAAGAGTTTTCATTAGGGGGTTTTATGGATGTAGCAACTGTAGTTGGGATTGGCAGAAGTGCTATGCAAATAGCCTTGATGTTATCTTTGCCAATATTAATTGTAAGCCTTGTTGCAGGACTTCTTGTTAGTATTTTTCAGGCTATTACACAGATTCAAGAAATGACCCTAACATTTATACCAAAGATTATTGCAGTTGCTTTGACTTTATTGTTTTTGGCTCCTTGGATGGCGAAGTTACTCACAAATTATACTATTGAGCTATACCAAAACATACCTAATTATATAAGATGAATCAGAGTCTTGCACTGCTAAATGTGCCATTTTCTGATTTAGAAATTTTCTTTTTGATTTTTATTAGGGTGGCTTCTATTTTGCTTTTAGCCCCTATTTTTAGTTACAAGTCAATTCCAGCGATAGTTAAAATACTATTTAGCGTTGTTATGGCTTTTGTGCTTTATCCTATTGTTAAAGATTATGTAAATGTAAACATTACAAATACAGTTGAACTTATTGTGCTAATTGTAAGAGAAATATTGCTTGGTGCTAGTTTAGCTTTTTGTATACAATTTGTATGGGCAGGCATTGAGATAGCTGCAGGTTTGATTTCGTTTATGATGGGTTTTAGTATCGCAAATGTACTAAGTCCGCAAACAAACACACAAATATCTATCATTACAGAATTTGAGAGTTTATTTGCTGTTTTGGTTTTCTTGGCTATTAATGGACATTATTTTGTTATACGCTCATTGGTTGAAAGTTTTCAGCTTATACCAATAGGCTCATTTGTAATAAATAAGGGTTTAATTGAGTTTATTGTATATTTGATACTAACGATGTTTTCTGTTTCTGTTCAAATATTAGCACCTGTTGTTGTTGCTTTAATTATAACAAATATCGTTTTTGGCATAATCTCGCGTACTATGCCTCAAATGAATGTGCTTATTGCTTCTTTTCCTATTACGATAACAATTGGTTTATTTTTGCTCGGCGTAACATTTAATTTTGCGGCAAATGTTATGATAAAATACTACTATCAATTGCCTCAGTATTATAATCAAGTGTTTAGGTTTAAATAATGGCAGGCGAAAAAACCGAAAAAGCGACGCCCAAGCGACGCGAAGAAGCCCGCAAAAAAGGTCAGGTTGCAAAATCCATTGAGTTAAATAGCGCTGTATTGCTGTTTGCAACGTTAATTTTCTTTTATTTTAATGCTAATAGTTTCAAAGATACAGTAATTTATTCGTTTAATTATTTTTTAAGCCTGCCCTACAGTATAAGTTTGAACACTGTTGGTAGTTTGTATTCAGACATTATGAAAATATTTTTTATGTTTGTTGGTGTATTTTTTATTTTAATTGTTATTGTTGCTTTATTAGTAAATGTTGCTCAAACAGGCATAATGCTTAGTTTTGAAAAATTGAATTTTGATTTAGAAAAACTAAACCCTATAAATGGCATTAAAAACCTTTTTTCGCTTAGAGCTTTAGGTGAGTTAGCTAAATCTATATTAAAGATTATCATTATCTTTTCTATAATGTATTTTTTTATAAAAGCAAAATATAAAAGTTGGCTTGATTTAACGGATCAGCCAATTAATGTGTTTACGATTGTACTTGCAAAAAACATGTTTGCCATTACATTTTATCTGGTATTGTTTATGGCGTTTTTGGCTATTTTAGATTATATGTACCAAAAGTATATTTTTGAGCGCTCAATTATGATGAGCAAAGAAGAAGTAAAAGAAGAGTTTAAACAAATGGAAGGTGATCCAAAAATAAAGGCAAAGATAAGAAAAATGCAAATGGAATTAGCACGCAGGCGCATGATGGAAAATGTTAAGACTGCTGATGTAGTGATTACAAACCCCACGCACATAGCAGTAGCTCTAAAGTATGATCAGTCAAAAATGAATGCGCCCAAAGTAGTTGCCAAAGGCTTAGATGAAGTTGCGCTAAGAATAAAAGAAATTGCAATAAAAAACGATGTGGTTATTGTAGAAAACCCGCCTCTTGCGCAAAGTTTATACAAGCAAGCTCAAATTGATAAAGAAATACCTATCGAGCTATACGAAGCAGTGGCCAAAATTCTCTCCTATGTTTATAATTTAAAAAATAAAAAAACTAATAAACTTTTTTAAAAATCATCCGATATACAAGATGGAGGTGTAATATGACTTCACAAGTAGGTTCTAATTTTATATTGGGTTTAGGCAATACGAGTAGCCTTAATCTGCAAAGTATGCTTCAGCAGTTAGTTACAGCTCAAAGTCAGCCAATTATAAACCTCCAGGCACAACAAACGCAGCAGCAAGCATACCTGCAAACATTTTCCAATTTTTCAAGCCAGCTTACACAGTTGCAAACAAGTGCAAATAATGTCATATCAGACCTTACGCAGCAGACTGCAACATCGAGCAATACATCCGTTGCTACGGTTAATACTACACAAAGTACAGCTACTGGCACTCACACGCTTAATGTAACACAACTAGCTCAAGGTCAAGTTTGGGTATCTTCAAATGGTTTTTCTAGCCAAAGTAGCCAAGCCGCAACAGCAAACGGTGTATTTAGTTTTTCGATTGGCAATAATACATATTCAGTAAATGTAAATTCTTCAACTACACTTCAAGGCTTAGCAAACGCTATAAATGCAACTAATTCCGGGCTTAGCGCAAGCATTGTGTACAATGGATCTACATACAACCTTGTATTAAACACGCCTACTGGCACTACAAATAATTTAACGATAAATACAAACAACACACTTGCTGTGTTTGGCTCATCTCCAACCCAAGCTTCACAGGACGCCCAAGCAACACTTGATGGCATAAGTATTACATCACAATCAAACGATTTAAAGAATTACATACAGGGTCTTGATATACAGCTTCAAGGCACAGGTTCAACAACTATTACTCTCAATTATAATACTTCGCAACTAACAAAGGACATGCAAACTTTTGTTGATAACTACAACAATCTATTGAAATATGTTAATCAAAATAATTCTTATAATAGCTCAACAAATATTGCAGGTGCATTTTTTGGCTCAACAGCTATTCAATCTGTTATGTCGGGTTTGAGAAACTCGTTCTTTGGTTTGTTTAACCAAAGCTCAAATCAATCAATTAATTCAGCCATGAGCATAGGTTTATCTTTTGATCGCAACGGTAATTTACAATTTAATAGCCTTGCTTTTCAGCAAGCAGTATCTAGTGATTTTAATGCTGTTAAAAGTGTACTAACAAATTCTTCAAATAACGGCATAATGGATTCCGTTAATAATATGATTAACCAGGCTACGTCAATAAATGGTGGTATTATTACAACCGCTCAAAATGAAATCCAAAACCAAATTAGTTCTATTCAGTCCCAAATAAATACTTTGCAACAAAATCTTCAAACTTACCAGAATAATCTAGTTGTACAGTTTTCACAACTCAATACGGTGATGAATCAAATGCAGTCCCAAAGCCAGTACCTTACTACCATGTTTAATAGCTTAAATGGCAAGAGTTCAAGTGGTGGCTAGTTACTTAAAAAAGGAGGAAGTAATGGATATAACAGGTTTAGTTAAAATTAACTCAGCTGCTGTGCAAAACACCAATCAGGCTCAGACATATTCACCTCCACAGGAAAATACAAACGATACATCGTTTGTTGCTGCAACTAAATTAACATCAGCTAGCCAAAGTTTGCAAAATAACACAGATACAAAAAGTATAAGTAAAGATGATATAAAAAGCTTGGTTGAAAAACTTAACAGTTCTATTAGTACTCTAAATGATAGTGTTAAATTTAGCTATTCTGAGGATGCGAAGGCTTTAGTAGTAAAAGTAATAGATAGTAAAACAGGTCAGGTAATTCGTCAGATACCGCCAGAAGAACTTATTAAATTGGAAGCAAGTTTATCTCAATCAATAGGAATAATTTTTAATAGGGAGGTCAAATGATAGCAAGCAGCGCATATAGGGCTTATAAAAATACACTTGCAAATACAACTGACGACAGACTAAACATTATTGCAATAATGTACGATGGCGCATTAAGTTTTGCTGTAAAAGCCAAAGAGGCAATAGAGAACAAAAACATACTTGAAAAAGTATATGCCATTGAGAGACTCAATGCTATTTTGTTAGCACTAAGGAATGTTTTGGATGTAAAAAACTATGAAGAAGCGAGCAAATTTTTAGAATCTATTTATGATTTTTTGCTTTTGCAAACCCTAAAAGCCAACTTAAATAACAATACAGAAGAAATGGATGTAGTTGTAAGGTACTTAAAGCAAATGAGTGAGATTTGGAACAAAGAAGTTCTTAAAAAATAATAACAAATCGGGGGTTTGGCACCGTTTAACCCCCATATGATGTTTACCCAAGACTTGATATATGTGTATATAGTTGCTATAATTAAAAAATGGGTTGGGTTTATCTAGCACTGGCAATTTTTTTTGAAGTTTGCGGCACGACATCTATGCGCTTATCAAATGGGCTAACCAAATTAGTGCCTTCTGTGTCTTTGTTTGTTTGTTACGCTGTAAGTTTCGTATTTGCTACAATGGCAACAAAATATTTGAAACTAGCAGTGATGTATGCTGTGTGGTCTGGTGTGGGTATTGTTGCCATTACATTGGTTGATTTGACATTTTTTCACGAAAGGATTAATTCAATTGAAGTTTTAGGCCTAATTCTTATTTTAGCAGGCAGCATAATTTTGAGAGTTGCTTAAACAATGGTAGAGCTACTAAGTCCTGCAGGAAATTTTCAAAAACTCAAAACAGCCATACATTTTGGCGCAGATGCTGTTTATTGCAGTTTTGAGGATTTTGGCTTGCGCTCAAATGCTGGCAACTTCACTTTAAAAGAGTTACAAGAAGCTATAGTTTACACTAAAAAAGCGCACAGAAAAATTTATTTAACATTAAATTCTTACTTATTTGACAAAGATTTTACTAAATTAAGGGAATTTTTGTCTTTTTTAAAAAATAACCCACCAGATGCAATCATCGTTAGCGATCTTGGTGTATTAAGCGCTTTGCAAGAAACAAAAATACCGCTACACATTAGCACGCAGGCAAATATTACAAACTCTTTTGCTGCTAATTTTTTAAAACAATTTAATGTAGAGCGCATTATTGCAGCGCGTGAACTTACATTACAGGATTTAAAATTATTTTTACAAAATACGAGTTTAGATGTGGAAGTTTTTGTTCATGGCGCTATGTGTATGGCTTATTCTGGCAGGTGCTTTATAAGCTCATATTTGACTATGCGTAGTGCAAACAGAGGTGATTGTGCGCAAAGTTGCAGGTGGAAATATACTGTTTTTGAAGATACGCGCAAAAATACACCTATATTTTTAGAACAACACAAAGAAGGTTCATTTATATTTAATTCTTATGATTTATGTGCTTTGCCTATTTTGGATAAAATTATCGCATTAGGTGTAAAATCACTAAAAATCGAAGGCAGAAATAAAAGCGACTATTATGTGTCAGTTACAACAAAGTCCTACAGAAAAGCCATTGATAGCTACTATGAAGGTACATTTAAAAAGCATGTGGCATACTTGTACAATCAGCTAAAAAGCGTAAGCCACAGACCATATAGCTTTGGTTTTTTCTTAGCAAAACCCAAACAATATATTAAAAACAGTGCGTATATTCAACCATGCACATATATAGCCGTTGTTTTAGAAAATACTAATGGCAAAATAAAGCTTCTTGTAAAAAACAAGCTTGCATTAGGCTCATTTGAGTTTGTAACACCAAAAGATAACCTAAAAATTGATATAGATACGATATATGCAAGTGATTTTTCTTGCAAACAGGTAGCTAACCCAGGAGAGATAGTCTACATAAAAAGCGTTGACAATGTAAATAAAAATGATATTCTAAGGTTTTGTGATGAGGGTAATAGCGGGAGCCTACAAAAACAGGCTATTGGAATTTAAAAAAACTAAAGAAATAAGGCCTACAAAACAGATAGTAAAAAAATCTTTTTTTGATACAGTTTCTAAAATAATAGATGATTCCATATTTGTTGATTTGTTTGCAGGTAATGGTTTTATTGGTATAGAGGCAATCTCAAGGGGTGCAAAAAAAGTCATTTTTGTTGATAAAGATGATACTTTTATCAAAAGAAATTTACAAAATTTAAGAGTAGATCCAGAAAAATTTGAAATTTACCGTATGGATGCCTTTTATTTTTTAGGGTTGGGTATAACACAACAGGCAGATATAGTTTATATCGATGCGCCTTATGCTATGAAAATAGATGATATTGTAGTTTTTTTGTTGAAAAAGCTAAAAAAAGATGCTATAGTGTGCATAGAAAGTGATAAAATGATTGAACACGCAAGGGTTTTTAAAATAAAACAATTTGGCAGTACCTTTTTAAATTATTTGAGGTAATATGGATAAATGTTGTGTAGTAGCGATTGTGCCCGGTAGTTTTGACCCCATTACAAATGGTCATGTGGATATTATTAAAAGGGCTTCAAAGATATTTCATAAAGTGATTGTAGGCGTTGCAAAAAACACCACCAAAAAGTCTTTTTTTGATTTTGAAGAAAGATTTGATCTTACAAAACAGGTTATGGACGCACTCAATATACCATCTATAAGTGTTGAGAAAGTTGACGGTTTGCTTGTAAATTTTGCAAAATCAAGGGGCGCTCAAGTTATAGTAAGAGGTCTTAGGGCTGTTTCTGACTTTGAGTACGAGATGGAAATGGCTTTTATGAACCGTTCGCTTGCACCAGAGATAGAAATTATATACTTTATGCCATATATTAAGTATTCTTTTTTAAGTTCGACTATAGTAAAAGATGTATTTGTGAATGGTGGAGACGTAAGTGCGTTTGTGTCACCAATAGTAATTGAGCATATGAAAAAAAAATTTAAGGGGGAAAAATGAAAAAAAAACTAGCAGAGCGTATCGGAAGGATTGAGGAATCTATCACAATTGCTATTACGGCCAAAGCCAAAGAAATGAACGCAGCAGGGATAAAAATTTTGTCTTTTGGGGCAGGCGAGCCAGACTTTGATACACCAGATAACATTAAAGAAGCAGCTATTAAAGCTATAAAAAATGGTTTCACAAAATATACAGCAGCAGGTGGCATAAACGAGTTAAAAGACGCTATTATTGAAAAAGAAAAAAAGATTAACGGTATAGCATATAAAAGGAATGAGATCTGTGTATCTGCTGGTGGTAAACAAAATTTATTTAATTTATCTCAAGTGTTATTTGAAGAAGGTGATGAGGTAATAATTTTAAGCCCATATTGGGTTACATATGAAGCGATTGTAAAGTACGCTAATGCAGTACCAGTAGTAATTAAAACATCTGATAAAACAGGTTTTGTGCCTACACAAGAGCAACTCCTTCAAGCCATCACGCCAAAAACTAAAGCCATTATATTAAACAACCCGTCAAATCCGACTGGTGGTGTTTTTGAAAAGAAAGACTTGGAGTTTTTAGCTGAACTTGCACTAAAGAATGATTTTTGGGTTATTTCTGATGAAATGTATGAATCTATTGTCTATGATAACTACAAACCTATAAGTATTGCCAGTTTTTCAAAAGAAATAAAAGATAAAACTATTGTAGTAAATGGTGTTAGCAAAACATACTCTATGACGGGCTGGCGTATTGGATATTCTTGTGGAGACAGCGAAATTACTGAAAATATGATTAAACTTCAAAGCCAAAGCACATCAAACCCAACATCTATAGCGCAAATGGCTGCACTTGAAGCCTTAACTGGACCTCAAGACAGCGTTGAGGTTATGAGAAAAGAATTTGAAAAAAGAAGAAACTATATAGTTAGCGCGCTTAATTCAATAAATGGCATTACATGCTTTAACCCAAAAGGCGCATTTTATGTTTTCCCAAATATTAGCGCTCTTTATGGTAAAAGCATAAATGGAAAAACAATCAATAACTCTATGGATTTTGCAAGTGTTTTATTGGATGAAGCAAAAGTAGCCGTTGTGCCTGGCATTGGGTTTGGTGACGACAATTATGTAAGGTTATCGTTTGCCACAAGTATGCAGGTCATTCAAGAGGGCATAGAGGCTATAAAAGAGTTTGTTTCTAAGCTAAAATAGCTTTTAATGGCTGATGATAAAGACAGAATAATAGTTATAGAAGAAGAGCAAAAGCCTCAAGAAGAAAGCAAAGGACAAGAAAGCTTACTTGAGTCTAGTGAACAAGCAAAGCCACCTAAGAAAAACAAAAAAAAATTTTTCTTAGGTATAGGTTTTGCTTTTTTTGTTTTAATCGTTACCTTAGTAGCGGTGTTTGTTTTTTTTTCAAAAAATCACTCACCTCAAAAAGTCCAACCACTTCCGCCTAAAAAAATTACAAAAACAAAGGAAAATTTAGACCTTCATTTTATAGAAGGTCTAAATTTAGAGAACAAAGGTAACCTAAAAGATGCAATAGAGGAATTTAAAAAATCCAAAAACTATTTATTTTTAGCTTATTTGAATATTGCAAAAATTTACCAAATGCAAAACAATGAACAAATGGCTTACGAATACATAAAAAAAGCTAGCGATTACCTCAATTCTACGCTTTCAAACCCCAGTGAGTATATAGATTCGTATATGTACCTTTTTAGTTACTACTTAAAAAACAATCATCTAGATGAAGCCAAAAATTTGCTTAATGTGCTAAAAAGTGCACATTTAAAAAATCACGAGATAAAAGTAATGGAAGTTTATTATAATTTTATTACACAAAAAGATAACAAAAATGTACTAGATCAAATCAATAAGATGCTCAAAGAAGGTTACAAAGATAAAATTCTTTATGAAATGGCTGGCTATCTTTTCGCAATTCAAAAAAATTACACAAAAGCTACAGAATGCTTTTTAAAAGTTGACGATTTAAGTTCAAGCGCAAAGCGAAATATCGCTTTTTTAGAATTTGCAAGAAACAACCTAAATAGTGCATTAAATTATGCAATAGATAGTTTAAATAAAAAACAAGACCCCCAGTTAGGATATTTTGCATACTTGCTTGCTTTAAAAAATAATCAAATACAAATAGCATACAATCTTATATCTAATATAAACTCAGATAGTGCGTTAAAAGATTTTGTTGTTGTGCCTACCTTAAACAAAAAAGAATTATTAAAGCAAACAAATTTTAAAGATTATGGTATTTCTTCAGCTTTGCAGTCTTTGCTTATTATGCAATTGATTGATCCTCTTTCTTACAACATAAATCCTTCATCAAGTGTTGAATTTGGTAATATTTATATGAGTTTTGGTTTGTTAAATCAGGCAAAAGAATCTTATTTAAATGCAATTGGTGCAAGCGCAAGCCTCAATTTTGCAAATAAAGCTTACGCTTATTTTAAAGAAAATAACTTGCCTTTAGCTTTAACTTTTTATCAAAAAGCTTATGAAAATAATCCTTCCAACCCTATCCTATACTACAACTTAGCTTTATTGTTCGAAAAAAACTATAATTTTAATAAAGCAAAACAGATGTTTTCGGTTTTAATTAATAGATACCCAAATTTTCCACTACCATACTTTAATATGGCTTTGATAAATTTTGTCGAAGGATCAAGCCAGCAAGCACAAAGCTATTTAAATCAATTTTTATCAAAGTACTCTAATATTGAAAAAAAACCAAATAGCATATTACCATATAATTCTTATGCAGAAAGTCTACTTGGAAAACTAAAAGGTCCACAAAATATCAGTGTTCAAAATTTTGTTTTACTCAAAGCCATCTCAAATAATGATTTTGACTATTTAAAACTTGAAAAAAATTATTTAAATGATAAATTACGCATAGATATGGGCGATTACAATATGCTAAATGTAGTAAGTGCGTTAAGTAATTTTTATCCAGAGTTGAATAGATTATTAGCTAATCTGTATTTATTAGATGGCAAACCAGACCAGGCAATTAAAAGATTTGCCAATTTAAATGACTACAATGCTCAAGATTACTACAAAATGGCTTTGTGCTATTTATTGTTAGGTTACAAAAACCAAGCAGATAATTATTTAACAAAATCCATATTACTGAGTAAAAATTCTGAAGATAATTATACAAACCCACTATTTGCAAAGCTTGTTATTCAAATAATGGCACAAAATCTAAACGGTATGCAGGCTTTAACAAAAAAAATTAGTTCCAATAAGGGTTTGTTGTCTTTTGATATAGAGGTTAAAAAATGAAAAAAGTGTTAATTGTTGTTGTTTTAATTTTCTTTTTGTTGTTTGTAGGATTAGCTTCTTTTGTAGTATCTTTGTATATAGATACAAACAAAGATTTTCAAACACTTATGAGTGGGAGTTTTTTCCCTGTACCTACCACTGTTTATGATGCTTCTGGCAAGAAAATAGCTATTTTTGGGGCACAGCGCAGGCAAGTTGTGGGTTTTAATCAAATATCTAATAATATGAAAAAAGCTATACTAGCAGCAGAGGATGCGCGTTTTTATGAGCATGGCCCCATTAGTTTTCGTGCAATTGGGCGCGCTTTCTTTGAAGATATAATTCATGGTCGTATTGTGCAAGGTGGTAGCACCATCACACAACAGCTTGTAAAAAACCTTTATTTAACACCATCAAAAACGATTTACAGAAAATTAAAAGAAGCAGTTCTTGCTTACAAGATTGCTAACCACCTTACAAAAAATGAGATTTTGACGCTTTATTTAAATACAGTGTACTTTGGAAATGGCGCTTATGGTATCGAATCTGCTAGTGAAATCTATTTTGATAAACATGCAAGCGATTTAACTATTGCAGAATCTGCTATGCTTGCAGGTCTTGTTCAGGCACCAAACGCCTATAACCCATATTATCATCCAGAATTAGCTGCAAAGCGCACTATTTATGTCTTAAATAATATGCTTGAAAATCATTTTATAACGAAACAACAGTATTTAGAGGCTGTTAATTCAAAAATTATTTTAGCTCATCAAAATGACATGGTAAAATATGGCTATGACCCAAAGGCTGCTTATTTTATCGAATATGTGAGGTTGTGGCTGTTGAATAAATACGGTGAAGATATTGTAAACAAAGGTGGTTTAAAGGTATATACAACGCTTGATATGAATATGCAGCGTGATGCTTACAATGCGGTAAGAAATGGGATATTGAGGTTATCGGGTGGTAAATACAATGGTCTTGAGTCAGCACTTATTTCGATAGACCCAAGAAATGGTTATGTGAAAGCTTTAATAGGCGGTTTTGATTACCAAATTAGCCAATACAACAGAGCTGTACAGGCTAAAAGACAGCCAGGTAGTGCTTTTAAACCAGTTGTTTACCTAACAGCACTAGAGCAAGGTTGGAAGCCAACAGATACAATTGCGGATGAACCCATAGAGTTTAAAACAGGTAATAAAATATGGAGACCAGAGAACTACTCGCGTACCTTTCATGGCCAAGTTACGCTTCAGTATGCTTTAGCCCACTCTGTGAATGTTGCTACAATAAATTTGTTGTCAAAAGTTGGTGTTGGAAATGTTATTTCCAATGCTCGTAAATTAGGCATAACTGAGCATATACCAGACAATTTAACCATAGCATTAGGTTCTTTCTCTACAACTTTAGCACAACTTACAAGGGCCTATTGCGCATTTGATAACATGGGGTATCTGCCAAAATTAATATTTATAAGAAAAATTACCGATAAAGACGGCAATGTAATTTATGAAGATAAACCTGAATTAAAAAATGTTTTTCCTCAAGATATTGGCTATGTGCTTGTTAAAATGATGCAGGATGTAATAAAAGAAGGTACAGGTGTAGCAGCCCAAGCTCTTGGCAGACCTGCAGCAGGCAAGACTGGTACTACGAATCAATCTCGTGATAACTGGTTTATTGGTTTTACACCGCAGTTAGTTACGGGTGTTTGGGTAGGCTACGATGATTACCGCTCGTGTGGACCAACGGCGGTTGGCGCTACATTGGCTTTGCCTATATGGCTTAATTTTATGCAAAATGCTTTGTCTGGAAAACCCATAGAAGATTGGTCGCCGCCACAAAATCTACCTGCATGGGCGCAGGCTCTATACCTTAACCAAAATATGACAAACACTACAAACTCTACAAATGCTACAATACAAACACCAATAAATGCCACAAATTCAACTTACTAACGTTGGCAGTCAAAAACGCATAGATTCGTATTTGGCTGAAGTTTTGGAAATACCTAGAAATCAAATTCAAAAATGGATTGAAAATGGTAAAGTTTGTGTAGAAGGCTCTGTTGTAAGAAAAAATTACAAATTAAAAGGCGAAGAGAAAATTACCTTTGAGCCCATTGAGTTTGAAAAACCAAACCTTAAAGTTTCTGACTGTGATATAAAAATATTGTATGAAGATGAATTTTTAGTTGTGGTTGATAAACCAGCAGGTATAGTTGTACATCCTGGTGCTGCAAATGAAGAGTTTAGCGTAGTTGGTGCACTGCTCTACAGAGGTGTAAAGTTGTCAGATATCGGTGCCCCCCTAAGACCTGGTGTGGTTCATCGCATAGACAAAGACACAAGCGGTGTAATCGTTTTGGCCAAAGATAACAATGCACACTTTAATCTTGCAAATCAGTTTGCCGCACACATTTGCAAACGCTATTATATAGGTGTATGCGAGGGGCATCTAAAAGATTATTATGGTACAATAGAAACACAAATAGGTCGACACCTAAAAAATCGAAAAATTTTCAGTGTAGCGCCTGGCAAACATGCTATTACTCACTACAAAGTTATTATGAGACTAAAAAACGCTAGTGTTGTTCGTTTTGAATTAGAAACAGGCAGAACGCATCAGATTCGCGTTCATATGCAGTATTTAAACAACCCCCTAATAGGCGATAATGTCTATTCAAAGTCCAAATCGAAACTAATTACAAGACAAGCGTTACATGCATTCTATTTAGGATTTTATCATCCGACAACCAATAAGTTTTTAAAATTTTATTCTAAACTTCCACAAGATATGTTGAAACTTATTGAATTTCAAAATAATTGATTTTAAAAGCTTTTAAAAGAAACTATTGACAATTTTTACAGTATGCTCTATAAAAACTTTTAAGCGCCAGCGTAGCTCAGGGGTAGAGCAACTGATTCGTAATCAGTAGGCCGGAGGTTCAAATCCTCTCGCTGGCTCCACTTTTTTTAGTATAAAATTACGCGCTTAAGTTTTAAACCTTTGTTTGATAAATACTAGCAAAATTAAAAAAATAAGAGAAACCCACATCATTATATGGAAAGCATCTTGGTAAGATATGACAAGCGATTGTGTATTTAATTTATTATTTAGAATAGCTATACCCACTTTGTATGTATCGGGGAATGAAAAGCCTCTTGTTACCAAATACTCTCTTAAGTGCCCAAATAATGTATTAAAAATCTGGCTCGATTGAGAAAAATGCGATACCAATGTATCTCTATGAAAAGCCTCCCGCCTAGTTATTAGTGTATCTATTACAAAAGATATACCAAAGCTTCCCCCTATGCTACGTGCAAAGTTTAGTACGCTGCTTGCTTCATTCATGTCTTCATTCTTGAGAAAAACAAAAGCAAGCACATTTATAGGAATAAACACAAGCGGTAAGCCAAAACCTATTAATATCCTACCTAATGTTATGTATTCTGGAGACGCATTAAGGTTTATCTGTTCCATAAAAAAAAGCGAATAAAATATTATTAAAGTGCCAAAAAATATAGCTATTTTTAAATTTATTCTGCTGTATAGTCTTCCAAGAAAAATGCTTACAATTAAACTTGCTATACCACCTGGCATCATAATAAGGCCAGCTGTATAGGCATCATAGCTTAGAAGTGTTTGAACTAAATCTGGCAAAAGCGTTACGGTGACAAAAAAAGTAAAGCCTAAGAAAAACATAGCTATTGTGCCTATTGCGTAATTTCTATCTTTTAGTAGAGAAAACCTTACAAAAGGTTTGTCTGAAAAATAGTTTCTTATCAAAAACATAGATATAAAAAAGAAACTCAAAAGAGATAAAATAACTATAAAATTTGAATTAAACCAATTATCTTCTTGTCCTCTATCAAGTAGGGTCTGTAGAGAACCTATGCCAATAGTAAGAAAAAGTAATGCTAAATAATCAATCTTTAATTCTTTTTTTGCTTTGGCGTAATCTGGATCAAATATAAATAAGATTATCATAATTACTGCCAATACACCAAAAGGTACATTGATTAAAAACATCCAGCGCCAAGAATAGTTATTAACGATGTATCCTCCAAGAAACGGCCCTAGTATTGGACCAAACATAACACCAATTGAAAATATACTCATTGCTTGTGTGCGCTTTTCTAATGGAAAGCTCTCCATCAAAATAGCCTGAGATAGAGGCATAAGTGTTCCACCGCTAAAACCTTGCAGTGCTCTAAACAAAAGTAGCAAATCTAGATTTGGGGCAATACCGCATAAAAAAGAGGTTGTTGTAAAACCTGCAACCATTGCTAAAAAAAACTTCTTTCTACCAAATTTTTGAGAAAAAAATCCAGTAACTGGCAAGATTATGGCACTTGCTGCAATATACACAGTTAGAGTCCAAGCCGCATCGTCTGTGGTTACAGATAAAGGACCTGCAATATATGGCAGTGCTACACTTACAATAGATGTATCCATTAGTACCATAAATGTAGGTATCATAACCGTTAATGCTATTAAATAGGGGTTTACTTTCTTTTCCATTTACTCTCTCATAAACATTTTAGTATTTACTTAAGCATTTTCTTATTTTTAAAAAATTTAACATACAAGTAAATATTTAAAAACATTACCGCACTGTATAAAAAGAAAGGCGCTTCAATAGAATTTAACAGAAAAAAATCACTTGCTACAAATGTACCAGCAGCAGAAGCAGATAACCTTGAAACCTGGTTGATACTTAAAGCCCTTGCAGTTTCTGAAGCATCTACCATTCCTACCAATGTAGATTGTTGAATTGGAAGAGCCATCATTCTTAGAAATGGTGAAACTAGGTATATAATTAAAGACAAATAAAAAATTCTAACCACTGGGAAAAAAACCATTAGCATAGCACCTAACCCTCTTGTTACGGTTATGCTCTTTAAAAAACCATACTTTTTGTCTAAAAGGTTTGCAAACATGGGAGCAAATGCCGCTACTACAGAACCAGCAAAGGAATAGATAGACATTTGAGATTTTGGTGTATGGTAAACAATAATAAAAAAAGGTATCATAAATGGCATAATCAAGCCTTGCGAAAGACCGTTTAACATTCCAACAACAGAAAACTTAAATATTGCGTCCTTTGCTTTAAGAGCAGTATTAGCTTTTTTGTTTTTTGTTTTAGCTCTAACGGGAATCATTATCATTACAGACAAAAGCGATGCTACACTAGCAAAAATAAACAAAGTGTAAGTGTTTGAGATTTTTCCCAAAAGCATGCCTACTGCACCAGATATACCACCTATAAACATTAACTTAGAGAACACCTTAACCCTTCCTTGTATATTCACTAGATCGCTTACCAGTGCATTCATTAAAGGTATAGCGGCACCCCCTGTTACACCACCTGCTAATGTGCCCGTATAACCACCCAACACAGCAGCAAGAAAAATAAAAATTATATTGTGGAAAAGTAAAATTATTAAAGAACTTAAAGGTAGCAAAAGCAGCGTAAAAATTAACGTGTACTTTTGATTCCACAAATCTGCAATATATCCACTTGCCAAAGATAAAAGTGCAGTAGAAATCGTAGCTGCCGTATAAATAATGCCCAACAAAAATGGACTATAGTGAAGGTCTTTGAGTAATAAATAAGGAAAGGCTATTGTTATTATACCGCCTGATAGGCTCCTTAATACCCTACTTAACAGTATAAACTCTATATCAAAACTTTTTTGACTTACTTTGCTACTAATAAATCTCACAATAAACCTAAAAAAAATTAATCAATCAAACGTATAATTAATCATTTTAATTCAAAAGTCAATACAAAAAAACAAAACACTTTTAATGACGCAATTAAACTAGTCATAAAATGAATTTTCTGCAAAAAATACCAGAATTGATTAGTTTTTAGTGGGTTTTTTAAAACTATACCCTTAAACTATTTCTAAAATATAAAAAGCTTCCTATCGAGAAAAGTTGCGTGGTTACCGAGAAAATTACAAGATATAATGGCGAGATACCGTATAATATACCACATAGGTTCTTCAAGTTGTTTTCTCACATTAGATAGATGTTTTTCAAAAAACTTTTGAATTATAAAAATACTTATTCTATGTGTCAAGTTATATCAATTTCCAAGACTCTCATTAACAAGCTGTGCAATATGCATTACTTTTACATTGCCGCCTTTTTTATCTATTAGTCCTCTAATTTGAAGCATACATGCAGGACATCCTACAAAAACCATATTTGCAGTTGAGCTCATGATGTCTTTGTACTTTTGGTTTCCAAGTTCTCTTGAAATCTCAGGAAATTTAACTGAGTAAGAGCCAGCCATACCGCAGCATTGGTCTGAATGTTGCATTTCTACAAAGTTAGTGTCAAACGCTTGATTTAAGAGGTCTCGGGGTTGTTTTTCTACGCCAAGCACTCTTTTTAAGTGGCAGGAGTCATGGTATGTGGCAATACCTAAATTTTTCAGAGAAGGAAGCTTTATATGTTTTTCATTTAGGTAATCACTTACGAAGCTTGTGTATTCTCTTACCCTTTCTTTGTACTTTTTTGCAAGCGCAAGATAGATTGCGTCGTCTTCAAATATCTTTGGATATCTTTCCCACATTTCTACGCCTGTGGGGCAAGCTATAACTATGTAGTCTGGATCGAGTTTTTCCATTGCATCGAGGTTTTGCATAGCAACCTTTTTTGTAGTTTCTTTATCTCCCGTTAGGTACATTGGTGTTCCACAGCAGGTTTGCTCTTTTGGAAAGAAAACACTAAATCCCAATTTATTTAAGCTTTCTACTACGGCTTTACCAGTTTGGGGATACACAAAGTCAATCAAACAGCCAACAAAAAAGGCTATCTTTTTGTTTTCTGTCTGTGGTTTTTGTTTTATGGTATCAAATGAATCCCTAAAAGCCACATCAGCAATAGTTGGCAGGGATCTATCTTTTGTGTATTTTGATAAAAACAAAGGCAAGTTTCTTATAAACTGCGTATTTTTGCTAAAAGGTCTTTGGCCTAACTTTGCAAGTTTTAGCATATTGTGAAATACTGATCTGTTTGACATGATGTTTTGGAAAGTAACTTTAGGTACAGTACTTAGGCCTTCTTTTTCTACGCTTTTTTTCCTCATTTCAATTATCAAATTTGGTATATCAATATTTCCTGAGCATACTTCGTTGCACCTTCCGCAGGTAATGCATAAGTTTTGTATCTGATCTGCAGTGGAAGCACTTCCAATAAATGCGTTTAATAGCGCCCCTATGCCACCTGTATAGATATGACCAAACACATGGCCGCCTACTAAAGCATACACAGGGCATACATTCGTGCAGGCTGCACACCTTATACACTGGTAGAGTTCTTTAAATATAGGGTCTTTTGCCATTTCTAGTCTGCCGTGGTCTACTAAAATAACATGGAGCTCTTTTTTTTCAATTGAGTAAGTGCCGTCTGGCTTTTCAACTAAAGCTTCTGATGGACCGGATATGATGTTTACATAAGATGTTAGTATTTGGGCTGTGCCGCTTCGTGGTAGGGTTCTTAGAATGGGTATTGCATCTTCAAAGTGCTCAACAAGCTTTTCATATCCTACAAGTATTATGTGTGTGCTTGGCAAAGAAGAGGTGAGTCTTGCGTTGCCTTCATTTGTTAATATGAACATTGCCCCATTCTCAGCTACTGCTATATTGCATCCAGAGATTCCAAGATCTGCTTTTAAAAACTTTTCTCTTAACTCCACACGTGCAGTATGAACAAGAAATTCAATATCGGGCTTCATGTTTTTGCCCAGTTGTTTTTCAAAGTAATCTGCAACTTGCTGTCTGTTTAAGTGTATAGCAGGCATTACCATATGCGATGGTCTGTGTCCTGCAATCTGTATAATCCACTCACCTAGGTCAGTTTCTTGAGACTCTATGCCTGCTTGTTTGAAGCTTTGTGCTAGCTCTACTTCTTCTGAAAGCATTGATTTGCTTTTAACAACCAATTTCACATTTTTTTGCTCGCATATGTTTAGTATATAATCAACTACATCTTTATCTGTTGTTGCTCTGTAAAACTTTACTCCATTTTGCTCAAGGGCTTTTTGAAATTTCTCAGCAAGCTCTTGAACTTTGTCAACTGTGTTTTGCTTTATGTGGGCAATATCGCTTCTTAAAGCTTCAAAGTCGTAGCCTAAAAAAGCCCTTTCTCTTGCTTTTGGGTACTCTTCGTAAAACTTAGTGAGGTTTTTCTTTTGAACACTGTCGTTTAGCTTTTCATTTATTTTATCTTTAAACTCTTTTTTATTCATTATCATTCTCCTGTATAAATATTACAATAAGCTTGCCTGGGCCGTGAACACCAATTGTGAGAACTCTCTCAATGTCTGCTGTAATACTTGGTCCTGTTATGAAGCTAATATGTGAAGCATCAAAGATATGGGTCTTTAATATCTCAAAAGCTGATTCAAAATCCTTAACAATTCTATTTGCTCTAACCAAAGCTATATGTACATTTGGCATAGCTGAAACCAAACGCTTCCATATAGAGTATGAGTACTCAACCAAAGTGCCGCTTTCTGCTATGGCAAATTCTACTTCAGAAATGCCAATATCTGCGCTATTTGCTACTTTTTTATCACCAGAAAAGTTTATACTTATAGAGTTTTCTTCCAAACCCTGCAAAATGTCTTTTACAAGCATAGAGTCGTAAGCAATGATATGTTCTGCGTCTGTGCGTTTTATAATATTGCTTAAAATTAGTCTTGCTGATTCTATACTGCATTTATATACTTCTACGGTGTCGCCTTTGCCTGTTTTGACCTTTTTCTCAAATGTTTGAAAATTGGATAAATCATTATTTGAAAACTTATCGTCCCACAATGCTAACTGCATTAAAACCTCCATTAAGCTTGCAAAAATAGGGCTTAATTAAATCACAAATTAAGCCATTTATTATAAAGCAAAAACTATTCCTAAATATTTTACATATTATTTATCTTATTTTTAAAGCATTGATAAAAAATTAATACATAGATTGGGAATGTGAATTTGTGTCATATATTAAACATAAATTAACATAATACTAATATAACAATAATAAATACGTATTATTTTTGATACAATATTTTTATTTATAAAACAATATGTTATGTTGTTTTAATTTTCTTATAGCTGTTGCCTTTGAAACACCAAGTTTTTTAGCTAACTCTTTTGTGGTTTTAGAGGATGCTATAAGTTTAATCAATACTTCTTTTTCGCAATTTAATATTAATTGCTTAGCATCAAAGTTTGTATTTTTGTTAGTCTCTTTCTCTAGTTTAATAAAATCCTCTTTGGTAATATCATTTTTTTTTATTTTAACGAGTAATCTTTCGATCACATTTTCTAATTCTCTTACATTACCTTCCCATTTCAGAGTTTTAAAAAGCTCTATTAATTCTTGGGAAAGTGATTTTTTAAAACCATATTTGTTGTTAATCCTTTCAATAATATATTTTGAGATAGGCTCAATATCATCTATTCGTTCCCTTAATGGAGGTAAATAAATAGGTATGACATTAATTCTATAGTACAAATCTTTTCTAAAAGAACCGTTTTCAACCATATTTTCTAATTCTCTATTTGTGGCTGCTATTATTCTAACATCCACTTCTGTTAATTTTGTAGATCCAACTTTTGTAAATTTTTTGTCTTGTATTGCTTGTAATAGTTTTGCTTGCACATTTAACGGTAACTCACCAATTTCATCTAAAAATAATGTTCCAGTATTTGCTGCTTCAAAAAATCCTTTTTTACCTTTTGGATTGGCACCAGTGAACGCTCCACCTTCATAACCAAATAACTCTGTTTCTATTAAATTATCAGGTATAGAAGCGCAGTTTACTTTAACGAATGGCTTGTTTTTTCTCTTGCTTAATGAGTGTACCAACCTGGCTAGTACTTCTTTGCCAGTACCAGTTTCACCTGTTATTAATACAGTTGAATCTATAAAAGTTATTTGAGTAATAAAATCTAAGATTTCTAGCATTTTTTCGTTATAAGCGATAAACTGCTCAGAAATGTTTCTATCTAAAATTCTGCTATCAAAATCTAAACTTCCTTTGTAATCAAATTCTGTGACGTCATATACACTATTAACTATAAACTTTATAGTGTTATCCGCTTTGAAAACAGGTTTTGCTCTAGAAAGTAACTTTCTGCCTCTTTTTGTTATGTACGTTACAACAGAGGGTTTTTTGGTATCAAGAGTAATAACTGTAGCCGAAGCAGTAAAATATTTTTTGTTTACAAGTTCTTTTATATCTTTACCTATTAACTCTTCTTTTTTAAGTAAAGAAATATCTTCAAAAGTTTTATTTACATAAATTGCCCTTCCTGCACCGTCTGTAGTGTATATTCCTACATATAAATTATCAGTTATCTCTTTTAAATCTTGAATTGTAAGCATTTTTATATTCCTTCTTTTACGATAAGAACTTTAAATGCTATAGTATATTAATTTCTTAATTAAGGTCAAGTTTTATATAAACTTATATGTTTTGAACAGCATTTTAATAGGTATTTAGCTATTTTATGCTAATTTTTCGCTTTTTACATATAATACGAAATATTAAACTTTATGCCAAAAAACATAACCTTGACTAAAGCCATTTTTAAATTTTTCTCATAAGCAAAAATACTTCCTGACTTACGACCAATATCACTACATTTTCATTTTTATTTACTATATTGACTGATTTTTACCTAATTGAAACGTTGAGTTTACAATAAACTTTTTGTCGACGTTCCATTCACTCCGCCGCACTCTGAGCCACTCAAAGCAGTTTAGAGCCAGCCCTTCGGGCCGGCTTCACATTGTTATTTAATTTTTATATAACTTGGGGCCCTTTAGTGCCCTTAAGTGCCCTTAAGTGCCCCAAAGGGCCCAAACTCAAGTAGGACAAAAAATGCATAATATAAAATAAACGAAGTTTATTTTAAGCTTGCCGAAAATCGAATCATTCAGTTAGTGCCCCTTAGTGCCCTTTAGTTCCCTTTAGTGCCCCAAAGGGTACTAAAAAACATAGATTAACTATAATTTTATTATGCAAGGTTTGGTTAACTAAGAGTTAATGAGTAGTTGATTAGGCTTGTTATAACAACCAAATCAAGCTACCAAAAATGCCAAAAAAAGAATGCTATCAAAACAACAAAAACAAATGTAAACATTTGCAAGGTATAATATCATTAAACCTCAAAATGTCCACACTACGAAGCTTGATATAACAAGGTTTTTGAATGCCAAAAAATCATCTTCGAATGTTTTTTGATGAAGCTAAAAAATTACATAAAAAAGTATATACGATTTTTGTAGATTTTTTGATACATTTTTGAGGCACTCCACCGCTTTATGTAGAAAACTACATAAAGCGCTAAACGGCTACACAAAGCGGTTTTTTGATTGTAGATTTGTAGATTGTATAAAAACAATCTACAACAAAAATCTACAAAAAAAATCTACAAAAATGAGCGGACAGTTTTTGGCGAATTCGCCAAAAACAGTTAAATACTTGCTACCAAATTGGCAGTAAAGATAAATGGCCTAACGGCTTGTTAAATGGCCTAACGGCTATGGTTAAAAGCCGCTAAAGCGGCTTAGGTTAAAAAAAAGGAGTAAAAAATAAAAAAACCTTGCAATGGTTTAGTTTGAAATCAGACACAACGATTGAAGCGCTTCTAAAATCAACGTAGAGGCCATTTATTTTAACGTAGCGGCTATCTAAGTTGATTTATAGTATAATTTACCTTGAGAGACGCTTTTAGGCAAAATTGAGGCTTTTTTGATGAACGGGGTTTGTAGAATTCTACAAACCTTCGTTTTTTTTTAACTTTTTTATTTTTGGTTAACTTATTAACTTTTAAACGGGGTTTTGCAAATTTGCAGAACCCCGTTGAGCCGTTTGTTTGGTTTGTTTGATGAGTATGTAGTTTGTTTAGGTTTGTTTGTTTGTTTTGGTTTGTTTTTAACTCTTCGTATTACATCTACAAAAAGATATAGATATAAAGATTTTTGATGATTTTTGCAAACGGTTAGAAGCCGTTTTTTGCAAAAAATTGAGGTTAATCCTTCGCTTTTTGTATATTTTACGAAGTTTGCATTGATTGAAACACGTATAGAGCCGATATAGAAAAATTTGCGTAAAAACCCGACTTAACAAAAGATCGCCGCTAATTTAAGCTTATTAGAATAGATCACTTTTTAATCCAATTAATAATGCCCGCTATCTCGAACACAATGCTTATAAAGCTCATGGTTAAAAAAGCGTATTGTTTTCTTATAAAACCGTATATTACAAAAAACACTTCTGATACCAACCATGATATAAGTCCGTAAATAACAAATTTTAATGCTATAAAAATAATCCCAAGAATGCCAAAAAGCGATGCTGAGTATTCAATGACTTTTAATCTTTTTTCATCTTTGACATTTAAAGTACTGCTTAGGTTTTTTATTTCTTCAATTTGGTTTTTGTCTAATATGAGCTCAAAAAACAGATCAACTAATTGCTGTGAATCTTTAATATCCTTGTGCGTTTTTTCTGATAATTTTTGCGCAAGCAGAGATTTTATATTATCCTGCACAAAGTCTACCCTGGTTCTTTAAAATTAACTATTTCTTCTATACTCACGTGTTTTAAAATATCTGGGAAGCCCATAAAATTAAAACGCATGCTGCTTTTAGGGTAGTATTTATTTAAAAGTTCCAATGACTCAATATTTTGTTTATACTTAGTAAAGTTGGATTGGTAAAACTTCATTGTTTCATCAAATGTGAACCACTTTTTGTTTCCAAGCTCTGGTATCTTGTCTATAGAGGTAAATTTTGCTTCACTGGGTTTTTTTTCGCTGTCTGGTTTGGTTTTAATCTTCATTGTATCTAAAAATAAATTTTCTAGAATATCATCTCTTGGGAAAGAGTAGCCTATTGAAATTATATGATCGGCTTTGCTGTAGAAATCACCGTAATCGTAGTATATTTTGCTCATTATAGGAGGCTTTGAAGACTTTAAAATTGATTGTATTTCCATGTATGTTTCCCTAAATCTAGTAGGATGTCCACATACTGGGCAGTCTATTTCATCTGGTTTTGCATCTTTATATTTTTCCTCTAGTCTGGGATAGTTTTTAACTTGTTCTAAGTCGTATTCGCATGGAATTGGATCAAGAAGAAATATTTTGTGTAAATCAACTAATTCCATTTTATCAAAACTTTCTGGAAGTACTATAAATGCATTCTGACATCTTGAGCAAATCCTTAAATTATAAAGTCCGTGAGGGGCAAACAGCTTTATGATTTTCAAAAGAAACTTAGAAGGCATAGCACTGCCGTATTTTCCATTGTCAGATTTTTTTGTAAGTGAATTAATTAGACAAGCGGTGCTTTCTGAAGTTGAAAATTCAGATACAGGACTATCTTTTGGGTTTGACATTTTAAGCATAGGCAGGGGTAAGTCTAAGTCCATGTATATTTTTTTTATGAATCTACCGCTGGACTTACTTCTAAGCTCTTTATTGATTTCATTATTGACTTTCATGGAAAACAGAGGCAGCACTGGATCCCAATTGAAGGTTACATATCCTATATTTGATAAATAGCTTTCTCTTTTAGCAGCATTTTCTATAGAAAGCGTATCTATGCCTGCAAAGTCTTTGTGCAGTTTATAAAGAAAACTTAGATATTCTTTTGCATTAGATTCCCTTCTGCTGCTGTAAAACCGCATTAGGTGTTTAAAGAGCTTAAATACAATATATTTATAAGCGAGAAGAACCTTCTCCAGCCCATGTTCGCCAACCATAAAAATATTTGGTGTTTCAGATTTTTCCTCACGAAAAACTTCAGTGCTCGGTATAGTTACATTACTTTCTATTGATTTGTGTACAAGGGTTAAAATTTCATCTAAAGAAACTTGATTATTTTCACTATTTCGTGTTTTTTTAATATCTCTGTAAAGTGCTTTAAGCGATAACAACTCGCATCC